>ENA-OPBS01002016-OPBS01002016.1-human-gut-metagenome-genome-assembly--contig:-NODE-2016-length-14912-cov-3.766844_pt1 | contig 14912 bp, 8 predicted proteins | sample MGYA00241074_ERZ501463 | MGnify/ENA primary metagenome ERZ501463 (study PRJEB25962, sample SAMEA2042578) | human gut metagenome | biome: human gut; feature: human-associated habitat; material: faeces...
ATACTTAAATATAAGCCACAAAAAGAAATTGCTGCAAATCCAGTTAAAGAGTTTTCAATCCCCCATGCTTTTACAGTTACGCCCATGGTTACTTGTTCTGGCAAAACTTTTCCATCCTGAAGTACAGGAGTCCATGCATTCGGATCATGCAAAAACTTCTTCAGCGCTTGTTTTAATTCTGGATATCCTCCATTTTCTAATTTCATTACCAAACGAATTTTTTCACCGGAAAGCTGGGTTGCCACTTGATCAGGCACTACCAGAACGTATCCCCTTGTGCCTGCCATTTGATATTGTTCCATGGGTTCTGTATAAATTGCTGTTTCTGCAATTCCAAGAACACTGCCCGCTAACAGAATTTCGCTTTTTTGCTCTAACGCTTTTTGAATTTTCTCTACATAATTCCATGTATCACAATGAATAAAAAATTCATTTGAAGACAGACTTACAGATTTTAACCCAAGCATACAACGTAAATGATTATAATCGGACAACGCTAATGCTTCCACCGGATAAGCATCTGTTGCATAAAGATAATAAATCAGTTCATCTTCTACGCCACATTGCTGCTTCGTAAATTCTACCATTGGCTGTAGGCATTCTTTCGTCAATGGAGCATCCAGAGCAACACCCACATCATATGGATAATAAGCCTCCATATTCGCCTTATATCCTGCTCCCGTAGAAAGACCTGCAAACATTGTACTCAGGGATACCGTTAAAAGGATTGCGATGACTGCCATAAGCTTTCCAGCAGAATCTACTTTTCTTCCAATCTGTCCCAAATAAAATAGGTTGATGTCCTTATATCTTCTACGTTTACTTTTATTCAAAAGTCTTAACAGCAATACTGGTAAATTACGATACATTTCGTATATTCCTATTGCTGTTAAGATTACAGCGCCAATCATCCAAACGTAGAATACATTTGTTTGAACAGACATTCCCTTTGCCAACAGACAGCCTCCCGTAAGGATACATGATACCGACAGAATAATTAGTGTAATATGAAATCTTACAGAATGCGTCTTTCCGTTTTCGTTTTTATGATGATCATAAAGCATATCTACAATTTTACGTTTACGGATAACCTTTGCTGCACGCAATATTCCGATACCGTACATGAGCATAAAAAGTATAAAAGCTGTTGCAAAAGCCTTTATGGAAAAGGAAATACGATAGGTATGTGGCATCTCAAAAATATGGTTGATAATCTGCACCAGCACTCCGGAAAGTCCAATTCCTGAAAAAGTTCCTATAAAAAATGCAGCCATTCCAATCACACCATTTTCAATGAAAAATAGTTTTTGAATATTTGAGGTTTCCATTCCCAGTAATTCATAGGTGGCAAATTCCTTTTTCCTTTGTTCCAGCATAAAGCGTATTGCATAGCTGATCACAAAAGATGCAATCAATGCTACAAGAACAGACATTCCCAATATGCCTGATGTCAGCATGGACATATTTTCAGACATGGAGAGGACCTCTTTTGAAAATCCAAGCGCAAGAAAGGAATACATCATGGCAGCAGTCAGAGTAATGGTAACAAAATAGATTACATAATTGCGTATGCTTTTTTTCATATTTTGTATTGCGAGCTTTGTATACATGACGTTTTCCCTCCTACCCTTGTGAAATGGACTTTCGGAATAATATCCAGGTGCTGGTGAAATAACAGATCAATAAGGCAAACAAAATAATCAAAATAGTTCCTACTTGCTGCAACAATTTCCAAGCGCCGATATACGTTCTAATCTGTATGGAAAATCCAATAAATAAAAACAGTATAAATGCACTGGATATGAGAAGAGCTACCATAACAGGGACTCCGAACCAAATCCCTAATTGTTTTAATACCAACCTGCGGATATGTTTTTCCTCCACTCCCATATTCCTTAAAACCTGAAAACGATACCGATACTTTCCAGAATCAGATAATTGCTGCAGAGATAGAATTGTAAAACATATAACAAATAAAATAATTGCACTATAGATCAATCCTGTCTGTACAATGAAGATCAATGCAGAAGTATCATTTCTTTCAATTGTTTTTGTAGTGACAGAATAAACCTCCTGTCCATCCATCGGCATATATTCATGGAAATAATCCGTTAATTGTTCGGCGTCTGCATAAGAAAGAGGACTTTCTGTCATGATATACCGATAAGAATTTGCGACCGTCAGCTTATCACACGTCAAATCAGGTAGAATCAGAACAACATTTTGATTACTGTATATTACTTCTCCTAGTTCCTCTGTTTTCGGTTCAATAGCAGAAAGAGTCAGTTCTCCATGATCTGTAGCGATCCTGTCGTACTGGGTTTCAAAAGTTTCCATCGTACTTTTCGGTGTAATGGATAACCACTGTGTTGAAAATTCATTTTCAGCAAGAGAAATTTTCTCATATCCAAACATTTCCATCAAGTGGTTATAATCAGACAAGGAAATAGCTGTAATTGCACCTTGCCCATGAACATCCGAGGCTTTCAAAAAGTATGTTGAAAAAGTACAGTCGTCTTTCAAAGTGATGTGCTTTTCCTCAAAAAATGAATCCAAAAATGCGTAATCTGTTTCAGGCAATAATTTTACATTCTCTGCAGCTGTATAGTCGGAATCAATTTGAATATCATACACCACTCTCTTATCTAAAAATCCCTGTGCCCATTCCACCAAGAAAGGGGTAAGTAAAAATAGGGAAATAGATAATGTCAAAGTCAAACAGATTAAAGTCATTGACAGTGTATTCGATCCTAATTTTGATAAAATCTGTCCGAAGAAAAACAGATTTTCTTCTTTATACTTTACTCGTAGACTACGATTTTTCAAGACCAGAAGTCCATCACTGAATACAACAAAAAATACACTGACAAGAAATATCAGACACCAGATGATAAATGCCAGATATAAATTAAATGCCCCCTTATCCATCGGAAGAGCAAAATACATTTTCCAGACAGGAAGCAGACTTACGGTTATCATTTCTGCAAATCCGACCAATCCAACCATAAGCAGATATTTTACATGGCTGCAAGATTTTCGTATCTTCTTTTCAGCAATCCTCAAGCCTACCATAACAAAAGGTATTACAATACTGATTAAAACCCATATTTGAATTGCTGTTTGAAACTCATCAGTAAGGTAATAAGTCAATGTCCTGATACTATAAATCCCCATCAGAAAAAACAAAATAAAATTAACTTTTAAAACCTTCTCCACCCATTTATGAGTTGTGGAAAATGCTTCATTTTTTCGATCTGCATGAAGCATATCAATGATTTTTATCTTTCTGATAGTACGAATCTGAAACAGTCCTACGATTGCAAAACAAGCGCCAAAAAAGAAAACGGTTAGGAACACCGTATCCGGAAACAACATAAACGAAAACACAAATGGTTTCTGAAAAACCTGCAGCAACATGGCAGTAATAAATTGTGAGAAAATGACTCCCAATACAATTCCTAACACCAGTGAGAAAAGTCCCATTACCAATGTTTCTATAAAGAAAAGACCGGCAATCATTGATTGCTCCATTCCCATGATACTCTGCACTGCGAATTCTTTTTGCTGATTCCTTATCATAAACCGATTGACATACTGCACCAGAAAAATCAAAAGCATGGTAATTAATATAATCACCAGCAACATTCCGTCTCCTAACACCTCCAGATTAAACTCCGCACCAATATCTGGTCTATAATAACGGCTGGTAATCGACAAAAATGCGTAAAATAAGGAGATGCAGGCAGTTAGTGTCATAATATAAATCAAATAATCTTTTATAGAACGTTTTACATTTTTAAATGCCAATCTAAAGTACATCACTTACCCCGCCTCCCATCATGGTAAGAACATTCAGGATTTTATCAAAAAATACCTTACGGGTGTCCCTGCCTTTTAAGATTTCAGTGAAGATTACACCGTCACGTAAAAATAAAATACGATTGGCATAGCTTGCCGAAAATGCATCATGTGTAACCATCAGAATGGTTGCACCCAGATTCTCATTCATACTCTGCATGGTAGATAAAAGCATCTGAGATGAGTGGCTGTCCAAGGCCCCTGTTGGTTCATCAGCCAAAATCAGCTTCGGGTGATTGATAATTGCTCTGGCACAAGCACATCTCTGCTTCTGTCCACCGGAAACCTGATATGGATATTTCTCCAAAATATCGGCAATATTCAGACTTTTCGCAATCTCTTCCACTTTCGGTTCTATTTCCCTGACCGGAATATGGTTAATCGTCAGAGCCAGAGCAATATTCTCACTAATGGTTAAAGTATCCAACAGGTTAAAATCTTGAAAAATAAATCCCAGATTTTCTCTTCGAAACTTTGCAATCGCCTTTTCTTTTATCTCAGTTACATCTGTACCATCCAAATAAATATGCCCTGCGCTTACCGTATCTATGGTAGAAATGCAGTTCAGCATCGTTGTTTTTCCTGAGCCTGATGCACCCATAATGCCTAAAAACTCACCTTCCTGCACAGAAAAATCAATATCCTGAATCGCTTTTGTTACATTGCCTTCATTTCCATAAAATTTTTGAATATGGTCTAATTTTAAAATTTCTTTCATGATACTCACCTCGTCTTTTGATATTATGATTGTAACGGATTTCTGCCTGTGTTTGTATCAAGTTTTCTAACAAAATTCTAACAAAAATGTAAGAAATGCAGGGCTTTTCTCAGCCCTGCACCTGATGAATAAAATGATTGATTTGAAAGGACAGGATCATTGTCGTTCCTGTCTCGCCTGACTGGGCGGCAATTCCAATTCCCAGCTTATCACAAAGTCTTTTGCAAAGATAAAGCCCTATACCGGTTGCATTTTGCCGGATACGTCCATTTTGCCCGGTAAAACCTTTCTCAAAAATACGGGGCAGATCATTTGCACAGATCCCGATTCCATGATCTTCTACAAAGAGAGAAATCTGATCTCCCTGCACCTTGGTATAAAAGTGCAATACGGGATGCTCCCGGCTGTATTTTACAGCATTGACAATCAACTGATCCAGAATAAATCGGAGCCATTTGTCATCTGAATAAACCGTCATTTCACTCTCTTCCGTCTCTAAGGCAACCTGATTCTGCAATAAAAGATACTTGTTATCTGCAATCGCCTGATGCACCACATCAAATAACCGGATTTCCTGAACAGAATAATCCTTTTCCGTATATTCACTACGGGCATAATAAAGCGCCTGTTCTGTATAGCGATTGGTTTTTTCCAGTTCCCTCATCAGTTCTCTGGTAAAAGGCTCTTTATGATTTTCACACAATAGTTTCATTGCAGTAATCGGTGTTTTGATTTCATGAATCCACTGCTCAATATATTCCCGGTACTCCTGTCTCTCCCTTGCTACTGTTCCAATCTGTTCCAGCATAGATTTGGAAGCCATTTTAAAGAGTTGAAAATAAACCTGTTCTTCAGCATGTTCCGGTTCCGGAAGCATCTCTGACAACAAGTATTTTTCTTCCAGTCCTTCTGCCATTTTTACTAATCTATTTAATCTCCTTTTTCGCTGATGATAGGTAAACGTCAAAACACCAGCCAGTAACATCGTCCAGATGATAAGAATCACTGCAATACTATCTACATTATTTCCTACAAAGAACAGAAAAACCGATAACAATACCATACAGATGATATTGATGATGAAAATAGGGATTTTGTCTTTCCAATACTGTTTTCCATTCATAATGTGTACCCCTGACGGTGTTTTGTTTTAATAAAGTCTTTAACGCCAATCTTTGATAGTTTTTCTCTGATACGTCCAATATTTACACTCAATGCATTATCATCTACATAGAGCTGATTGTCCCATAAATATTCAATCAGATCTGCTCTTGTGCAGATGGTTCCGGCATGTTCAAATAGATAGTACATAATCTTCAGTTCATTTTTTGTGAGTTCTGTTTGCTTTCCTTCCGCTTCTATTGTTCCAGTCTCTAAAGATAAAGAAACTCCTTGATAAGTCAGATGTCTGCTTTGTATATCAGGATAAGCACGTTTCAGCAAAGAAGCAATTTTTGCAAGTAAAATGGCTGTGTGATAGGGCTTTGTGATAAAAGCATCTCCTCCAAGCATAATACTGTTCAATTCATCCATATCCGTATTGCAGCTGGTAACAAAGATAATCGGAGCCTGTGAAAAACTCCGAATGCCAGAACAAATGGTAAACCCATTTTCTTGCGGCAATTTAATATCCAATAAAATAAGATGTGGATTTATTTTTCGTACCTGTTCTGTTACATCAGAAAAATCTTCAATAACAGATGTGTGATATTTATTTCCCTCCAGTACTGTTTGCAGTTCTTTACGGATCACTGGATCATCTTCAATAATTAAAATTTCTGTATTCATAACAATCCTCCTAAACTGCATTATAACATAATACAGCTAAAATTGGAGCAAGTTTCCCTGCTCCAATTCGTTTTATTCCATTGTTCTGATTTGGTCAACAAGAGATTGCTTTTTCAAATTTCCCGTTGTATATGCAATTAATATCAACTGAACGGCCAATAGAACAGACGAATATATCAATACAACCGGCCATGGGAATGAATAGAAAAAATATGGATTTAATGACCGCATGATCTGAATACATAAAATCCCAAGTCCAACTCCTAAAATCAATGTTACAAGCACAGCAAAGAGTGAATAAATCATGCCCTCATAGCAAAGCATTCTGATGAGTTGTTTTTTGCTTAAACCAATCGCCTGTAACATTCCAATTTCCTGCTTCCGAGACAAAAAATTTGTAATGGTTGTATTTACGAGATTGATCAGCGAAAAACACACAACAATGATAGCTACTATCAGAAATGCACCGAAAACTAGTTGCTGATTTCTATTATAATAATTTACGCTTTCTTCTATGGTATCCATAACCAAATCACTGTTTTTATCTATCAGCTGATTTAATGAAGTTTCAATTGTGTCGAATTTATCATTGTCTGTAATTACGGAAATAGTACCTGTGCAATCCATCCCGGTTCCCTCATTTATAAGTTGTTCCGGGAGAGTAAAACATTTATCGAATCCCGTATAATTATAATCGCTTACTATGCCTTTCACAGTATAAGTTTTCGTCATAATATCACCGGATACATTTTCGTAATCAACTTCTACTGTATCACCTAAAACAACATCCATTCCACTGAGATCTGCACGTTCTTGTAATAGGATAATTCCATTGTCCGCAATCAATTCATCATAATCAGCAGTTCCTTTTATGAGATTTTTTTCTAAATCAGATTGTTCATCTTGACTAAATCCTTGAATCCAATCTCCAGAAATTCCATTTACACGATATTCTGCGTCCGTATAATACCACCGCTTGATTCCGGTAACACCATCGATAGCTTCGATTGTTTTCACAAAATTGTCATTCAGCATATTTTTTTGTTGTAATTTAGTCAACGAAACTTTTGCAGTATCAAAGGATTGATTAGCATTAAGGTTAATATTAAATTCGCCTTTTGAAAAATCCCTCCCACGCGCTTCTGCAACTCCATCATAGGAAACTAATATCGTTGAAATCAATACAACTAACACGCCTCCAAATGCGAGTGAAAATATGGTTAATATAGATTTTGTTTTTTGCCTGGACAGATTCATTTTAGCAAGTGATGCAGGTGTTATTTTTCGGTACAGCGCCGAACTTTCTTTAGACTTTCCTTTATAATCCGAATATCGAAGCGCCTCCATTGGAGATACTGAGGCAGCTTTTTTTACAGGAGTATGAATAGAGAGCATTACCATTGTAAAAGCAAAGAGCCCACACCCAATCGTCACACATAAGGAAGTCAGCCAGTACCAGCCCTCCGGAATCAGAAAATATCCGATTACGTTACCTATAATCAAACCAATGGAAATACCAGCAGCAGCAAGTAACTTCCCTTCTCGGTAAACCATTTTTTTAATCTGCCGTTTCGTTGTTCCAATCGTGCGAAGCTGTCCATAGTTACGAATATTGCTTGCAACGGAAATATAAAAAATGGAATAGATCACAATGCCGGAGCCAATAAGGGTTACAAATCCAATCACGAAATAAAATAGCATTTCACTTCCAGAATTTTCGCTCTTCACATTAAAATAAGTGGAGCGAACAATCACATTATCATCGGGGATGTGTAATTGTTTTGCAAGAGTGTCTGCATATTCCGTAGCATCTTCTTCGCTCATGTTTTGAGCGTCTTTTAATCCAAGGTAATAATCTATAACTGTATTATTTCCATACTGTTGTTTCACTAATTCTTTCGATATAATAGCTGTATATCGTCCAATATCTCCGGTTTCTACATTTAAGATTCCTGTCAACCTGAAATCATGATTCATCCCGTCAGAAAATGGTATTTTAATTGTCTGTCCTAATTCAGTTGAGTATCCCAAGCTGTCCAAAAAAGATTCCTGTACTACAATTTCATCTTCCGCAGTTGGTAACTTTCCCGAATAAGGCATACTTTGAGATTTTAGCATATCTGCATTTGCGTAAGTAAAATTTACGGTTGAATGGTTTATTTCTTCCGAAAATGCATTGAAAAATTCTCCAATCCATGCGATCTCTCTTTCTTTGTATAATTCCGAACCCTCTTTTTCTGAAATTGCATGATATACAATCTGTGCTGTTTTTTTATTTAGATTTTTTGTTTTCTGTGTAATTCCAAATCCATAAAGGGTAATTGCAGATAATAATGTACTCGCAAGTGCAATCGTAATAATAATAAAGATATTTCTTTTTCGATTCGCTGATATATTCCTGCTCGAAATACGCTTTATTATGGTTTTTGTATCATTTTCAAAAGGCAGCGTCATATAAATCATCCCCTTCTAGCTTATTAAAATATAGATTTTCTGCTTCCATTATTTTCCCAAACCGAGCGGCTATTCCATTCGCAAATTTTCAATTAAACTTGTTTTTTCGATTGAACGACAGATACAATAGCTGACAAGAAGCTGCAGCCCAATCAGTACAGCGGCAAACAAGAGAACAGGTAATGGAACAATGGTGAAGATAACAAATTTTAGAGCCACTACCTTATTTGCCAAATAGCACAGTATTCCACCAATCGTAATACCAAAAACAGCTGCTAATAGCACAGATTTGGTACTGACATTCATACCTTCCCGGTAGAGCATTTTTCGTAGCTGCCGATTTGTCATCCCGACAGCTTGCAGCAAAGCAAACTCCCGCTTGCGGATAATTGCGCTGTTAATCAGCATATTTACCATGTTGAGCAATCCAAATATCACTACAAAGGCAGATATAGCATATAGGCTACTCATTGTCACATTGACAAACCTAGCAATCATAGAATATTCTTCCGAATATACTTTGAGCTGCAAATTTGGATTTCCGCTAATAAGAGATGTCAATCTGTCCTTTACAGAGTCCGTATAGTTCTCATCACAAAAGATAGATATATGCGTTGTATTATTATACGGGGAAATCTGTTCTATTGTCTCTTGGGTACAATAGAATAATCCCGTCGAAGGAAAATAGGCAATCCCCGCAACAGTAAAAGTTTTTTCTATGGTCTGTTCACCGACTTCGAAACGGAATATCAAAGTATCTCCAATTTTCAAATCGTCATAGTTGAGTTCGCTTCGATCTGTACGATATTGATTGATAACAATTTCATTTGCACCTAAATCATCATAGTTAACAGTTCCGCTTACGACTTCGCTAACATTGGCAATAAGTTCTGGTGATAAGCTATTTAGGAGTTCCATATTATCTTCAGGCGAGTCATAATTTACAGCCGATTCAATCAAACGACCTATAACACACTCATCGAGAACGATTTTCTGGACACCAGGAATATCTGTGATTTGTTCCATCAATTCATTGGATAATGGATTGTTCTGAACAATCGTCGGGAAGCGTTCATAGAAATTGTCCATTTGAATGCCAATTTGAAAATCTTCATCCATAGGATAACTTTGCCGCATCATAGCCGGAAGATTGATAGAGGACACAAGAATTGCTAATGCAATCATCAATGTTCCGCTGATACTTAACGAAATAATTGACATCCGGTTCTTCTTTCGATTCGTGTGCAGATTGCTTTTCGCTAACAAATCGGGTGTAATCTGTTTTAATGCCTTGTGAAAACCACTGGATGCTCCATCCCTGAATTTCATAGCTTCGATAGGAGAAGCATTCGCCAAAAGTTTTGCGGGTTTCCTTAGTGCAAATTTAATGACGACATAAACCAGCAGGCTTCCAAATAAGGTGATGAGAACATCATACAGGAGCCATTGTATTCCTGAGATTAAGATAATGAGCACGACAGAAATCAATGCTCCAAGTGGTATAAATCTTACCGCCAACATATTTCCTTGCATATTTAAGAACCGGCGCAGTTGCTTGTTTGTTGTTCCCAAGGAGATCAGCTGTGCATACATCTGCATGGAATTTACAATAGAAATATAAAATATACTGTATATTACAAAACTGCTGGCAAACATCAGGAATACGGTAAAAAAGATAACAGCCGCAATCACAGTTCCATCAATATAAATTCCATCAATGTAACTCTCATTTATGACGACATCAAAGTTGGGGATTCCCGCAGATTCACCTTTGTTTTTCAAAAAGGCTTTTTGGGTATCGGAAGTCGCGCTGGAATAATCTGAATTTAGTAAAACAAGTACATCAACTGTGGTGGCGTTTTCTGTACTGAAATCCGAAGTTACCTGACTGTACTGTTGTGCATATTTCATTCGGAAAAGATCTGATGTTACAACATAAAACTGTTTTCCACTTTCTTGCTTCTTATTTTGAATAATACCACATACAGTAAATTCCTCTTCTCTTTCTTCATTCGTCAAACTATCAACATAAGCAAACAGAAAAGTATCTCCCACCGACAAATCATGTTTCTTTAGGTATGTTTCAGACACAAGCACCTCATTTTCATTTTTGGGGATTACTCCAGCTCTAAGCTGAAAGCCCATAAAGCCCATTGTCTGTTCGTCCATATATGCCAGATCAGTACAACCATCACGATTAACCTGGCTTCCAAAAGATTTGTAAATGCCTACAGCTTCAAAATCTTTGTCCTATTGGAATGTTTTTTTGATATCATCGTTTACTGCCAGATACATAGCATGGTATGGAGCCTGAGTTGCTTGCTCAAAAGCATCATTCACTAAAATGGAAAAAATAGTTACCATTAGGCATGTAGCCAAAACAATAACAATTGCAGTCAAAAGGGTTTTTAGCTTATGTGTTTTCAAGTCTGCTTTTGCAAGGTCTTTTACTACTTTGCTCGTATCATTTTCAAAAGGCAGCGTCATATAAATCATCCCCTTCTAGCTTGTTAAAATATAGATTTTCAATATTATAGAACTGTTCTTAGTTATAATTCCCTCACTTGTTCTACTAATGATTGTTTTTTTATTTGTTTGATTGTCAAACGAGAAAATAATGTCTGAACTACAAACATCAATATAAAATATATAAACATTTCCACGATTGGAAAATGATAGATTACTCTTCCGAAAATACTCATTGAACTAAATACTGTACAAAGAAGATATCCTATAACTGTTCCAAATAATATAGAAAGAATAAGCACACAAATAGTATAGAATACCCCCTCCATCAGTAACATATTTGAGAGTTGTTTGCCACTTAAACCCACTGCTTGCAAAACACCTAACTCCCGTTTTCTTGTTAAAACATTTGTGATAAGAGTATTTAGTAAATTGATAATTCCAAAAACGCCGATAAACATAACAAAAATATATACTGGAATGCGATAATTTAACAGTTTTTCATTGTATGCTTCTACCCAATCATTAAAAGTGCTAATATAAAGACAGGCATTTGATGATACTATTTTTTGAATCTCCTCTTTTACAATATCCCATTCATTATCAGCAGTATCTATAATAAGCTGATAATTAAGATTTTCTACAGGCGTAATAGTATTCAGCATTTCTAGTGGAATAAAAAGAGTATCATATCCACCATAGGGAATATTTCCATCTACAATTCCCATCACTTTTACTTGAATTTTCTGTCCTCCAACCTCAAGCGATATTTCGTCTCCCAGGGCTACATCCCATCCAAAAATTTCTTTCCATTGTAAATCATTAGCAATAACAACTCCATTATTCCTAATAAGTTCTGATAAATCCGCTGTACCCTCAATCAAATATTTTTCGACTATCTTTTGATTCTTTTTACTATATACCTCTGAAACAATAGGCTCAACATCTCCCGTTGGAACATGAACATTTAAAACGGTGCCTTGATATGCTTTGACTCCCTGGACTCCATGTATATTTTTGATAGATGTTATAAAATCATCTGTAAGCAAATTAGATTTTTGAAGTTCAACATATTGCTCACTATTATGGGACTGTGGTCCATAATCTCCAAGTTCAAGACGAATCTCTCCATAAGGAAAACTTCTTCGTGCCATCTCCTCAGGATCAATAGAATTAAAATATGCAGAGCTTGCCATTAACAAAACACCACATACGCCTAATGATAAAATGGTTAAAACAGTTTTTTTCTTGTTTCGTAAAAAATTAAGGAAAGCTAAATTATTTGTAGTTAAAGGTTGCTTTGATTTTCTGGCATAATCAAATGCTATTTTCTCATTATTTTCAGTATAATGTATTGCTTCCATAGGTGTTACGCGTGAGGCAATTTTCGCCGGCTTCATAATAGTAAACATAATGCAAGAGTACATAAACAGTGCAGTAACAGCAGCGATAATCAATGTAACCAATGCATTCCATCCTTTAGGAACAAGAATATATCCTGCCACACCACCTGCTATTAGTCCCATTGGAATACCAATTCCGGCAAGATAATGTCCTTCCCGAAAGACTATTCTTTTTATCTGCTTTCCAGTTGTTCCTATTGTTCTTAATTTTCCATATTCATTTGTTTTTCTTACTATAGATACATAAAACAGACTGTAAACAACGAGAGTACAAGCTAAAGTCACAATAAGACAGACAAATGCTATTATCAACATGTATTGACTGCTCCTTTGTTCAATAAGGGAAAAATAATATGTGGAAAATTGTATATTTTCCTGCTGAATTCCCCATTCATTGAGCAATGTTAGTAATTCTGACTGGATAGCAGCTTTAGACCATCCATCAGATCCTTTTAATCGAACATATGCAGAATATGTAGGGTCGCTAATCTTACTTGCAACATATGATTGCGATACAAATAATGAATAATTTGAATTATCTACCGGCAAAATGCCACATAAATTGTATTCTTTTTTTCCATCCCCTAAGTCTATTGATATGTTATCGCCCACAGATTTAGATAATCCAGTTCTTTCAAGAAAAGCTTTTGTAATGGCAACCTCTTTTTCCGTTTCTGGCAATTTCCCCTGCAAATCAGGATATTTTGCTAAATCCATTAATGTCTTATCCATGGAACGAACTGTTAATTTAAAATCCCCATAAGACACCATTCCTAATAAATGACTCACACCAACATCTACTCTACCATCATTTACTAATTTTTCTATTTTATCATTGTCTATGTCGTTAATGACTGCTTGATAGCGCCCCATTGCATCATTTAATGATTTTCGTTGCGAGCCTAAAAAGTATAGAGCTGTTGCCATAATCAAACATGTGGCTAAAGCTATTGTAATGATAATAAGTACATTTCTGCTTTTATCTGCTTTAAGATTTCTCTTTGAAATTTTTTTGACAATAGGATTGGTATCATTTTCAAAAGGTAATGTCATAAATGCCCACACCCCCTATCCTACTATTTTTCCATCTTCAATCCTCACAATGCGATCAGCAAGCTGTGCAATAGCATTGTTATGTGTAATCATTACCAATGTCTGATCGAACTCTCTACTGGTTCTCTGAAGCAGTCCTAAAACATCCGCACTAGTTTTAGAGTCAAGGTTACCTGTAGGTTCATCGGCCAACACAATTGCAGGTTTAGCAACCAAGGCTCTTGCAATCGCCACTCTCTGCTGCTGACCACCTGAAAGATTATTTGGCATACTTTTCAGCTTATCTTCCAATCCCAGCATAGTAACAACTTCATCCATAAATTTCTGATCTACGGTATCTCCATCTAGCTCTACCGGAAGAACAATGTTTTCATAGACATTTAAAATCGGAACCAGATTGTAATTTTGGAAGATAAAACCGATATTCCTCCTGCGAAAAATAGTAAGTTGTTCATCATTCATTTTAGCCAGTTCCTTCCCTGCCACAACTACACTTCCTGATGTTGGAGTATCCAATCCTCCCATCATGTGAAGCAACGTGGATTTTCCAGAACCCGAAGTTCCTACCACTGCTACAAATTCTCCCTGCTCAACAGAAAAATTTACACCATCTAAAGCACGAGTTATATTAGGTTCTGTGCCATAATATTTTTTTAAATCCTTTGTCTGTAAAATTGTCATAATCACTACTTCCTTTCTTTGTTTGATGAGTATATGGTAAAGGTCAAATGTTGCAGAAATGTCCTAAAATTCTTTTTTTCTAAAATATTTTTCAAAAAAGGCAGTCTGAGTAAACAGACCGCCGCTTCATTATCTTTGAGGAAGAAATATAGAGAAAGTTGAGCCTTTTCTCACCTCTGATTCAACTGTAATATAGCCACCTTGCATAGTGATAATCTCACGTGCAAGGTATAATCCTATTCCAATCCCATCCACATCATGTACAGCTTCTTCCCGATAAAATCGTTTGAAAATAGTTGCCTGGACACTTTCCGGAATGCCTCTTCCCGTATCCGTTACGGCAATTTCCAAATACATCTCCCAGTCCTGTACTACTACGTGAATGTCACCGCCTTCCGGAGTATATTTTACTGCATTGTCTAAAAGATTAAACAATGCTTCTGAGGTCCAGCGACTGTCATGTGAAACCGTTAAATTTTCAGGACAATTTA
>ENA-OPBS01002038-OPBS01002038.1-human-gut-metagenome-genome-assembly--contig:-NODE-2038-length-14802-cov-2.810809_pt1 | contig 14802 bp, 14 predicted proteins | sample MGYA00241074_ERZ501463 | MGnify/ENA primary metagenome ERZ501463 (study PRJEB25962, sample SAMEA2042578) | human gut metagenome | biome: human gut; feature: human-associated habitat; material: faeces...
GGCCGCCGGCGTTCACCCTCTTGGCGATTTGATTGATGTTCCGGCCGATGGAGCCCAGGGCCTTTGTCATCTCCTTGATGTCGGTGGTGTCCACCTGAATGATGTATCCGTCAATCGCCATCTTGCGGAGATAGGCGCCGATCCGCTTTGTCTGGAGCTGGGCCATCTTCTCGTCGATGAGCCGCTTCTCCTCCTCCGTCACCCAGAACTTCATCTGGATGTTCCGCTTTCTGTTTACCATTCCGTTTCGCCTCCGTTTCTTATAAGGGTCTGGGACTATCCCAGCAAGCAATTTTCGTGTTTAGGGGCAGGGGTCCCCCTAAACCGAAAATCCGCCAGTGGGTACTCGCTGGCTGTGCTTGCTACCGTAACCCTTCCCTCATTTTCCCCCTCTACTAATACTACAATTTGAAACGGAGATTTTGGCCAACTTTGTTGTTTGCCATTTCAGCAACAAATTCTGCTAAATAGCAAAGGCCCAATGTAGACTTTCCATCTGCATTGGGCCTTGCTTTCATCAAAACCAAATTTGTTTTAAGCAACTGGCTGTAATCCACTCACATCAAAGAAGGCAGGCACACCACTAAATTCGTAACCGGCAATCTTGTCGGTGTTGTAGAGAATCAGGTCTTTGTAGTAGGTCAACGGAATATCAATCACATTACACAAGTCATAGTTGATGAGGTAATTGTAGAGTTCCTGAACCTCAGCAGGATCATCCGTCTGCTTAACAGCAGTGATAGCGTCAAAAAACTCCTGGGAGCCGTCAACCTGGCTCAGAGAGAAGGTATGCGGGGTCATGGAGGGCATAGCACCGAAGAAGCAGTGAGGTGAGGAAAATTCATACTCACCAATCCAATAGGTAATGTCAAAGTTGCCGGCCATCATCTCGGCATACCACTCCATCTTCTCACTGCCCTTGAGTTCCAGCCCGATGCCGACCTTCTCTAACTGGCTCTTGAGCAGAGTGGCATAGGAGGAAACCAGAGAATCCTGCGCCGTGTCATAGATAAAGGTCAGGTTAAGTGTCTCACCGTCTTTCTCCCGAATGCCAGTTTCTTCATTCATTACCCAGCCAGCCTCATCCAAGAGGGCCGCTGCTTTTTCGGGATCGTAGGGGTAAGATGCCGTAAGCTCAACGTCGGTGTAGGGGGTTCCTTCCGGGAAAGGCATCTCCGCAATCCGCTCATAGCCGTAGGTTAGGCCATCAGAGAACTCCTCTTTATTGATGGCGTGAGACACCGCCTGACGAACTCGGGCATCCACCAGAGGACCGCTGGAAGCGTTGAGGGTAATATCACGGGCACGAGTATCCTTTTCCGCAATGGCTCCTGCAACTCCATCCAGAGCTGTGGCCTGCTGGTAGTCCTGATAGGAAATCATGGAGCTACCATAAACCAGATCAATTTCACCGGTCTGGAGCGCCTGTAGCCGGGAAGTGGAGTCAGGGATATACCGGGCAATGATTTCATCGAAATAGGGTTCCTCGCCCCAGTAATTCTCGTTGCGGACAAAGCGGGTGTATTCACCAGACACATATTCCTCATAGATGTAGGGGCCGGTGCCAGCATAACCCTGAACCGTCTGGAAATCGCCCTCCACAATTTGATTGGGCGACTGCATTCCGCCTACATCTGGCCAGCAGAAGTCATAGGCATAACCGTAGTAGGGGTGCGGGTAGGTAATAGTGACAGTGTACTCGTCCGTGGCTTCCACGCTCTCTATATCGTAAATACCGGGGCAGGCCATATACTGCGGGTTGCTGTGCATGAAATCCAGATTCTTTTTCACCGCCTCGGCATTGAAGGGGGTTCCGTCATGGAAAGTAATTCCTTGGCGGAGCGTCAGCGTCATCACGGTTCCATCCTCATTGAACGAGTAGGATTCAGCCAGATTGCCCTTGACCTCTCCATCCTCGTATTTTAGGAGGGTTTCATAGAGCATGGTGCACATGGAGTAATTATAAACACCCATATAAAGCGGAGACAGAGTAGTTGTCTCGGTCATGGTTGCGATGGTAAGCGTTTTGTCTTGGGTGTTGTCCCCACCTTGGCTTTCGGATATGGAGGATGACGGATCGTTGTTGGCTGGCCCGCCGCAGGCACTCAATACCATGCAGAGGCAGAGCACCGCTGAAATCAGAGAAAGCAATTTCTTTTTCATGACTATGTTCCTTTCTTTGGATATTATTTATTTGGATTCAGTGCGGACAGCTTCCCGCACGAATACCCCTTGGTTTAATTCGAGAATCCGACTGGATATGCGATATGCTGTCTGCCGGTCGTGGGTAATCAGCAGATAGGCACAGCCAAATTCCTCGTGGTAACGCTCCAGAACCTGCAGTACAGCATCTGCGGAAAGAAGGTCCAGCCCGCTGGTGACTTCATCCAGCACCAGAAATTGCGGATGAATGGAGAGGGCCCGGAGCAGAGAAAGGCGGCGCTGTTCGCCGCCAGAGAGCTGACGAACCGGAATTTGAAGAAGATGGGAGTCCATGTGGGTCAGCTCCATCAATTCATCGATTCTCGCCCGCCTTTGCCGCTTGTCCAACTGCGTCAAGTTGCGTAGGGCCTCCTCCACATTGTGGTAGACGGAGCGAGCCGGGTTGAGTGTCCCGGAGGCGTCCTGAAAAACCGCTTGGATATGACTGCGTTTCTCCCGCCATGTGGACGCCTTCCAGCGGGTAATATCTTCTCCATTCCATGTAATAGTTCCGCTGTTCGGTTTTTCAATGCCGATCAGAAGCCGGGCCAGGGTACTTTTTCCGCTGCCGCTTTCCCCCAGAACAGCGATATTTTCTCCAGCAGACCAGGAGAAAGACACATCATGAAGGACCTGGTATGGCCGCTGTTTTTCGTCCATATAAGTTTTGGACACCTGATCCACTACAAAGCCTTCCATGACCAATCTCCCCCTTTCCGGGTTTCCGCGGCATGAACAAATGCCTGCGTCCATGACTGCTGCGGATGAGTAAACAACGCTTCGGTATTCTGCCGCTCAATTATGGCGCCCTGCTCTAAAATCACTGTCTCCCGGCAGAGCATTTTCAAAGCCGATACATCGTGTGATACGAACAGGATGCCGGCGGAGTGATAAATCTCCCGCAGCAGTGTAAGAAGGTGATCCCGGTTTTCTTCATCCAAAGCCGAGGTAGGCTCATCCGCAAGGATATAGCGCGGGGCAAGCCCTCCCAGACAGGCCATGGATACCCGCTGGAGCATTCCGCCGGAGAGTTGGCTGGGAAAAGAGTTCAAAATTCGTTCCACATCTTCCAGATTGACGGCCAGCAGCTGTTCCCGGGCCAGCGTCAGCGCTTTGTCTTTCGGCAAATTCAAGCGGAGCCGGAAGGTCTGTACCATCTGTGCGCCGATTCTCATGTGAGGATCAAATGCGGTCATTGGGCTTTGTGGGATAAAGCCGAGCACCGTTCCGCAATATTTCCGCCGCTCTCGAGCGGGAAGCTTTTCCAGAGACAGCCCATCCAGAAGAATTTCGCCCGCCTCAATAACACAGCCATAGGGCAGAATCCCCATGACTGCCTTGATGATTGTAGTCTTGCCCGATCCGCTGGCTCCGGTCAGACCCAGTGGCTCTCCGGGGGTGAGGGTAAAGGAAACATCCCGCACTAGAGGCCTGCCCTCCTTGGAACGGACTGTGAGATGTTTTACTTCAAGCATCGATTCGCCCTCCTGACTCCAGTTGGCGGCCCAGAAGGTTGAACGACAGGACGCACAGGAAAATAAATAGCATGGGGTAGAGAACCAGCCCAGGTGCCAGTCCAAACGAGGTTCGCCCTTCGGACACCATGCTACCCCAGTCGATGACCCCTTCTCCCAAACTCAGACCGATAAAGGAGAAGCCGGAAATGGAGAGGATCATCTCTCCCGCGGAAAGGCAGGAGAAGCGAAACGCATCCCGAATGAGGTTTGGTAGAATGTGGACCAGCAAAATACGAAAACGGGAAGCGCCGGAGGCCACTGCGCACAGGACATACGCCTTGTTGTATTCCAGTTCCGTCTTGGTCTTTACCAGCTTGATCATCCGCAGAATGAGGGAGACTGTGAGAGCCACCACCATGGTGGAAACACTGTTGCCCCAAGTGCTGATGAAAATAATGAGATAAGCGATGGGCGGAATGGCAGTAACTGCGTTCAGAATACTTTCAAACAATACATTGCGTCCCGCTTTTCCCTGGCCCAGCAGAAGGCCGAGCAGGATACCGACCGTCATGACGATGGCGGAGCCCATCAGGACGATGCCCAGCGTGGTATAACCGCCATACAGGATGCGGGAGAGAACGCACCGGCCATACTGGTCAGTTCCCAGCGGATACTCCGCACAGGGAGCCAAAAAGGACTGTGTAATCACGACCTCCTCCGGATCGTTGGGAGCAGCCAAAAAGCCTAAAAAGCAGAACAGGATCACCAAAGCCGGCAAAATGCTTAAAAAAAGGATATGTAACTTTTTCATTGGACCGCCCCCTCAGCATGGCCGCGCTGGAATATCCGCTGCAGAATGTCGGAAACCGCGTTGCAGATCACCAGAAAGAAGGCCAGAAACAGGATCGTGGCATGTATCATAGGCGTGTCCCGGTAGAGTACGCTGTCCACGATGGAATACCCAAGGCCGGGCAGGGAAAAGATTTTCTCCACAATAGCGGAGCCGGCCAGAGAGATACCAACCATCTGCAAAAAACTGGGCGCCAGACCGGCCAGCGCATGGGGCAGTGCATGGGTCCACAAAATCCTCATGTCGGAAAGCCCCCGGCAGCGGGCGTACACTGCATAATCCTCATTCATCTCCCGCTCAATATTTTTGGAGAGAAGTTGAGAGTAGAGGGCAATCCCGCCCACGGCCAGGCAGATGGCTGCGGGCAGATACCGCATCAGCCCCGTACTGGAGGCCACGGAGATCCATCCGAAACGGACTGCAAACACATCGAGAAAGGAACTGGCAAGGAAGAATGGCGGGATGGATACGCCCACGATGCACACAAAAACCAAAAGCAGGTGCGCCCATTTCCGCCTGCACCAGTAGCACAGGCTTCCTACCAGAAGAATACCGACCGCTTCAATGACTGCCGCTATCAATACAATGCTCAGTGTGACGCCCATTGCGCGGGACACCTCACCCAAAACAGAGCGTCCGTTGACCAGTGAGGTTCCAAAGTCAAGGTGGAGCGCATTCCCCACCCATGTTCCGTACTGAACCAGAAGCGGCTGATTGAGCCCCATCTCCTCCCGAAGCTCATCAAGCTGCTCCGGTGTGTATAACATAAAAGTTCTCCGGGCATAGGCTTCCGCCGCATCCACCGGAGAGAGCTTTACCAGTAAAAAAGAGAGAAAGGTTACAATCAGCAAGGTCAGTAGAAGTTCCAAGATTTTTCTTGCTGTGAACGAATGGATCAGTTTTTTCAACGCATATTGCCCTCCCTTGCTTTTTCTCGTTTTATGTGCTATCATCAGTTAGCAGAAACTAACCATCTCATAAAATTATAATGCCTTTATCTGCGAAAACAAGAGATTACCCACTTATTTGGCCGATTGCGAAAATCATTTGGTCGATTGCAAAAAGGAGGTGATGCCGGTGCGTACGGGATTTGAGCAATTATGTCTTTCCCATCTGCCTCAGTTGGGGCTGAAACCGGCCAAGAAGGGGCTGGAGGAAAAAAACGGGGTAGGCTTTACCTTTGTCCCGGAGCCAGGGGTTGGAAAGGGCTATCTGTGGACCTACCCTATCAATGCTGCCTGCTCGTTAACTATTTATGATGTGGTATTCCACCAGGATATGTCCTTCCACTATCACCACCCCGCCGCTCTGACGGTTGCGGTTAGTTCTCCAAGTAGCGCGGAGCCTGCGCTGACAAAGCCCTGTACCAATCCGGAAAATCTGGTGGGCTACTTTTTGGAGGAGGGGACCTTTGGACATACGATCCCTAAAAACACTCCTGTCCGAAGTATTGGGATTGGCCTGATGCCAGAGTTTTACGAACAACAGCTTCCTGCACTAATGGGGCAAGAAACCACGCAGGTGAAGAAAGCGGCCTGTGCACTGGATGGAACAGTGTCGCTCCCTGAGGTAGAAAGCATTCTTCACCAGATGGCGGCCTATCTGCCACAGGCTGGGAGTGCGGGTCTGCGCTATGAAGCAAAGGTGTTCGATCTACTTGCCGCTCTCCTGGAGTGGAATGACCTGACTCTATCTGCCCCGACTGCCGCCAGCATATCCGCAAAGGATCAGGAGGCGATGCAAAGCCTCAAACATTTTCTGCTTCAGAATTACTCTACCAAAGTGGATCTCCAGCGTCTGGCCCAAATGTGCTATATGAGCAAGTCGAAACTGACCTATCTGTTCCGTATGCTTTACGGTACCACGATTTATGAGTTTATCCTGGCTTGCCGGATTGACCGAGCAAAAGAGTTATTGGCCGACCGTGAAAAAAAGCTCAGTGAGATTGCTGCCCTAGTTGGTTATGAGAGGCAAAGCAGTTTCTCCGCCGCATTTCATCAGAAAACGGGCGTCACGCCCAATGAGTTCCGCCGACAATTCTGGAACAAATAAAGAAAAATATATTAAGCACGTTAAGCACGCCGTGATTTCACGGCGTGCTTTTTTTGCAATCGGCCAAATCTATTTCGGAATATTCCAGACTTCGGCTGGAGCGATTGCGCTTTTTGCAGACGGACAGTATCATTTGGTTAGTCGGTGCAAACTTCTGAATGGATTCTTTCGTGTTGATGTGGATAAGGAGATGATGAGATGACCCAGAAGAAAAAAACAGGAATCTCCAGACTTTTGGAGTTTGGGGGTCGTTACCGCTGGATGACAGTGGTGGCCTGTATTTTATCCGGACTCAGTTCTGTGCTTATGCTGTGTCCCTTTTTGTGTATTTGGCTGGTCCTGCGGAATGTGCTGGCAGCCCTGCCGGACTTGAGTACGGTGGATGTGGAGGCGATGACCCTTTATGGCTGGGCCGCGCTGGGTCTGGCCGTAGGAGGCTTTCTTCTCTATTCGCTGGCTCTTTTATTTTCCCATCTAGGGGCGTTCCACACGGCCAAAAATATGCAGTCCCAGATCCTGCACCATCTGGCTTCGCTCCCATTGGGTTTTTTCTCCCAGAACAGCAGCGGCAAACTGCGGAAAATCATCAATGAGAACACGGCGCAGACGGAAAACTTCCTGGCGCACCAGCTCCCGGATATGACCGGATCAGCCGTGACAGCTGTGACGATGCTGGCCATGCTGTTGTTCTTTGATTGGAGATTAGGCGGCCTGTCCATCCTTCTGCTGGTTGCGGGGTTTATGGTACAAATGCTGATGACCAGCGAGAAATCTATGTCCTATATGCGAAAATACCAGGACGCTTCGGAACAGATGAACAATGAAGCGGTAGAGTATGTTCGCGGCATCCCAGTAGTCAAGGTTTTCCAGCAAACGATTTACTCCTTTAAGAGCTTTTACGCCGCTATCATGTACTACAAGGACAATGTAACGGAATATGCGCTCTCCTGCCAAGGACCGATGGTGGCTTTCAATGTCATCATCAATGCCTCCTTTGCTGTGCTGATCCCGGCTGGTATCCTCCTGATTGGCCCGGAACAGTACAGCGAGTTTCTGCTGGATTTGATTTTCTATATCCTGTTTACCTCCGGCAGTGCCGGTATCCTCAACAAAATTTTATTTTCCGGCACACATCGTATGATGGCACAGGAAGCAGTGCGGCGGATTGACTCCCTGCTGGCAGAGGCTTCCGTAGTAGAGGACGCGCTCGCCCGGATACCGGATCAGAATGATGTGGAGTTTCGGAATGTGACCTTTACCTATCCAGGTGGAAATGTGCCTGCGCTTTCTCACCTATCGTTTCAAGTCCCGGAGGGGAAAACTGTGGCTTTGGTAGGCGCTTCGGGGAGCGGAAAGACCACCGCCGCCACCCTGATCCCCCGGTTTTGGGATGTGCAGGAAGGGGCGGTCTGCATTGGAGGCGTCCCGGTTTCTCAAATCCCCAAGCGGGAACTGATGGAGCGCATCGCTTTTGTATTTCAGGACAGCCGGTTGCTGAAGGCAAGCATCCTCGAAAATGTTCGCGCCTCCCGGCCGAATGCGACCAGAGAGCAGGTGCAGGAGGCGCTCAGGGCTGCCCAGTGCGATGATATTTTAGAGAAATTACCAAAGGGCGTGGACACGGTGCTGGGAACCAGGGGCGTCTATCTCTCCGGCGGGGAGCAGCAACGCATCGCTCTTGCGCGGGCAATCCTCAAGGATGCCCCCATCGTTCTGCTGGATGAGGCCACCGCTTTCGCTGACCCGGAAAACGAGCACAAAATTCAGATGGCATTTGAGCGTCTGACAAGAGGAAAAACTGTCCTGATGATTGCCCACCGGCTTCCCACCATTCAAAACGCCGATGAGATTTTGGTATTGGAACAGGGAACCATCGCAGAACGGGGAACCCATAGTGCGCTGATGGCACAGAACGGGATCTACGCATCTATGTGGAGAGATTATCAGACCTCAGTTGCTTGGAATATCGGAAAGGAGGGACATTATGCTTCGTAAACTTTTTGCCCTGACCGAGCAGGGCGCAAAGGATTTGAAAAAAGGAATCATTGCCTCGGTCTTTACCTCACTCAGTCTGATGATGCCTATGGGACTGCTTTTAATGCTGGTGATGCAGCTGCTTCAGCCGCTCTTGGGGATGGAAACGGCCACCCCTTCGCTGGGGGCTTATGCTGGAATGTGTCTGGTGCTATTGGTGATTATTTTCCTGACCCATTACATTCAGTACCGCTGTACCTATATTGCGGCTTATGCTGAAAGCGCCCAGCGGCGGATCGGCTTAGCCGAAAAATTACGCACCCTTCCGCTGTCCTTTTTTGGCAAGCGGGACCTTTCCGACCTGACCACTACCATGATGAGCGACTGCAATGACCTGGAACGGGTCTTTGCCTATACGATTCCACAAATTTTCGGAACAGCCATCAGTTGTGTGATCGTCTGTTTGTGCCTGTTTTTCATGGATTGGAGAATGGCGTTGGCAATTTTGTCGCCCTTTGTCCTGGCGATCCTTGTCCTTGTGGGGAGCAAACGCCTGCAAAACCATATGGACCTGAAAAAGATCCAATCAAAACTGGATGCCGCCGACGGGATACAGGAGTTTTTGGAGAGCATCCGGGATTTGAAGGCCAATAATCAGGAGAATTCCTATCTGGCAGGGTTAGACAAAAAGTTGGAGAAGATTGTACATACCTCCGTCTGCTATGAAATGACCAGTGGCCTGATGATTACTTCCTCGCAGATGCTCCTTCGATTGGGGTTCCCGGCCACTGTACTGATGGGGACGCTACTGCTGACTCAGGGAGAACTAAACCTGTTCTTTTTTCTCATGTTCTTAGTGACGGCTTCCCGCATTTATGACCCACTCAGCGGCGTGATGATGCAGCTCAGTGAAATTTTCAACGCAATGCTCCAACTCCGCCGTATGAAAGCTATTGAGCAGGAACCCGCACAGGAAGGTACAACAGAGTATCAAGCCAAAGGCCACGATATTTGCTTTGACCATGTGGGCTTCCGGTATCAGGACGGAGAGGATGTACTGACCGACGTTACTTTTACCGCCAAGCAGGGCGAAGTGACCGCGCTGGTCGGCCCCTCTGGAGGCGGCAAGAGCACCACGGCGAAACTGGCCGCCCGCTTTTGGGACATTCAGAAAGGGACCATCACCATGGGCGGTGTGGACATTTCCACGGTGGACCCGGAAACACTGTTGAAGGATTATGCCATTGTGTTCCAAGATGTGGTGCTGTTCAACGATACCATTATGGGAAATATCCGTCTGGGCCGCAAGGACGCTACAGATGAGGAGGTCATGGCCGCAGCCAGGGCCGCCCAGTGCGATGAGTTTGTTCAGCGTCTGCCGGAGGGATACCAGACGGTGGTGGGAGAAAACGGCTCTACTCTGTCCGGGGGTGAACGCCAGCGTATTTCTATTGCCCGCGCCCTGTTGAAAAATGCCCCTATCGTTCTACTGGACGAGGCGACTGCCTCTCTGGATGTAGAGAACGAAACCAGCCTCCAGACTGCACTCTCCGCACTGCTCAAGGATAAGACAGTTTTGGTTATCGCACACCGGATGCGGACGGTGATGGGAGCCGATCATGTGGTGGTGCTGGCAGATGGCCATGTAGCGGAAGAAGGCACACCAGAGCAGTTGATGGAACGGGGCGGGATGTTCCGCCACATGGTGGAGCTACAAAGAGAATCCTCTAACTGGCAAGTTGGAGGCAACCGGGGTGGCTCATGATGAAATTGTATGCCTCTGGTGAAGATTACTTAGAAGCCATCCTGGTATTGAAAAACAAATTAGGCATGGTGCGCTCTGTGGATGTCGCCCGGCACCTGGAGGTCACAAAGCCCAGCGTATGCCATGCGGTGGCGACCCTGCGGGACGGGGGCTTCCTGACGATGGACAGCGACTATTTCCTGCACCTGACCGATGTGGGGCGGGAAGTGGCGGAGCAGATCTACGAAAAGCACCGCTTCTTTACCGACCGGCTGATCGAGGCTGGAGTAGACCCTGTAACGGCGGAAAAGGACGCCTGCCGGATGGAGCATGTAATTAGTTCAGAGAGTTTTGAAAAAATGAAAGCAGCAGTTAAAAAATGAGTATATTATGGACAGATTCTTTAATTGAAAAGAGAGGATACAGAAAATTGCGAAAAGTTCTTTTAGAATTATACCGAAATTAAAGAAATTTTGCGCTGAAAGGACACAAATAAAATTTATAATATATGTTTGGTTATGTGACAGATTGTGTAAGAACTGCAATCTAAAAGATTTTGAAAATGGGATATAGAGCAAAAGAAACCAGCAGTAATAAGATGAGTCTTTGCACTGCTGGTTTTACTCTAAATTCTCACTGGGATTATGCTGAAGTGTTAGAAGTTGTTCCGCCAGATAATCCAGTGTGTTTAATAGGATCTTTCGATTTTCAGGGATACAGGCTTGGAATTTCCCTATGAACCGCTGGATCTCCTCGTCCGCATCAGATATTTCCGGGTTAAACAAAGTGTTGGCAGAAATACCAAGACGTTTGATTAATGGATAGAGGATCTCGTAGGAAGGATTTATTTTTCCTTTTTCAATCATCTGGATTGTTTTAATCGCCACATGGGATTGATCTGCGAGATCTTGTTGTGTAAGATTACAATCGTTTCTTGCCTGGCGAATACAGTTTCCCAGATAACTCAGTTTATCTTTCGGCATAATCATTCACATCACATATATTCTATCTTGCCGATTAAGGTTTTTACATAACCTTATCTTGCATATTTAATAGGCAATATTATGCTGATATAAAATGAATTTATAGCCCTGGTGAAAGGTCAATTAAAAAAAAACGGCTTTTCACGGCAGGGCTTATTTGTGTTTCCCATCTGTGTTCTGCCGTCAGGAGAAACATGGATGGTTTTGTTTTGAAAAAAAGAAAAAGGCTTAGCCTAGATGATCAGTTAAAAAAATTTTATCTGCGGGTGGACTACCGTACACTCTTCAAAGAGCATTATCATACCTATTTCACTGGCATAAAATCCCATATGAAATAAAGCTAAAAAGTAGCGTCAGGAAGCTCAAAAAACTCCCTGGCGTTATTTTTTGTCGAAATTTGTGGAACTTTCTCCATAAACCACGGAACCGTGGGCCACCAGTCATCGGAAAAAGATTCTGATGAAAGGTTTTGGAGAAGTTGGAGAAAAGTTTTTTTAAATACTTTCCCGCTTTTTCGATTTTTTATCAGTTTACCTCCTGTCCTCGCTGTGAAAGGGAGGATCAGACGTCTTTTACTACGGCTTTAAGCAGAGGGGAGGTGATCCCCTTTGAAACTGAACCGTCAGGAAAAAGAAATCGTGCGGAGAAAATTTTGTGCTTACTGCATTAAAGTTCTGCGTGGTGAGGCACTGAATTATCTTGATGAATTGGAGCGGCAGAGAAAGCGGGAAGTAAATTTTTCTGAAATTCTTCAGAAAGATCTGGAGACGCTGTACTGTTGCGATGATTATGATATGGCAGAGAATTTTACAGTGATGGGAAGGCAGGTTCCAGTCCGTGATGAATGGATATGTAAAGCATTGAAGAAACTTCCTATAAAAAAACGGGAAATTATTCTGATGCTTTATTTTCTGGATATGACGGAAAAAGAAATTGCTGCCTGCCTAAAATTAGTGCAGAGTACCGTACATTATCACAAAGATGATTCTTTAAGGCTTATGAGAAAATTGATGGAGTGAATCTACATATGAGATCTAAGAAGCATAGAGAACCGCCGGAGTTTGAAACCATCCAGGCGGCTATAGAGGGTGACGCCGAAGCAATCAATCAGGTGCTTTCCTATTTTCAGCCATTTATCAACAGTGAGTGTAAGAGAGAATACAAGGATGAATTTGGGAGAGTTCATTATGTGGCTGATGAATATATGAAAAGGCGGATGGAGACAAAGCTGATTACAAAAATTCTGGATTTTAAGATCCGGCTATAACCACAGGACAGAAATATTCCCTTTCTATTTCTGATTCTGAACGCACTGTACATTGAAAACTGAATATTTTATCCTGCAGGACGAAAGGAAACAGTAGAGCCGGGCAGCAGATACGCCAGGATGATTCAATCTCAATTTTCGCTTTGCGACATTATGGCGTAAAGTTCATGTTTATAGACAGATACGGAATTTGAAGATGGATAGGAGCGAAGAAATATCATGCTGCGGGCAGAGTGTGGGAACTTTGTGGCGAAGACACTGTTTCTCATAATGATACTTCCGGGGAGGCTGCTCCGGTCTGAAAAGATGGTGAGATACCAATGAGGACAGCCGCCTGCAGGATTTTTTGCAGTGGCGAAAGGGGAGAATGAAATGGATATAAAAAAATTACTGCGATATACAATGCAGTTGGCTATGTTAAAACAGCTTTTAACAAAGAAATTGATTGATGAAAATGAGTATTCGTTGATACAGAAAAGACTGATGAAAGATTATGGCATTGTTTCCAATATTACCGCTTGACGAATCTTTTGTGCTGATCTATAATAAAATCAACACTATGATAGGAATACAAAAATAAAGGAGCGGAAAATGGAAATAGAGTTGATTAAGGCAAATGAATTTTCTGAAGGCTCTGCCAGAAAACGTGTCGAGCGATTAAGAGTTGCCGCTTATTGCCGTGTAAGTACGGACGATGAAGATCAAATAAAAAGTTATAATTCTATGGTGAGATACTATACGGATCTCATTCAAAATAACAAAGAGTGGATTTTTGCAGGTGTTTATGCCGATAAAGCCATTACAGGAACTAAAACGGATAAGAGAGATGAATTTCAACGGCTGATTCAGGATTGTATGGATGGGAAGATTGATCTAATCATCGCAAAAAGTATCCCACGATTTGCTAGAAATACGCTGGATACTTTAAAATATGTCCGTATGTTGAAAGAGAGAAATATCGCAGTCTACTTTGAAGTAGAAAAAATCAATACCTTAAAAGACGGCGAATTTCTTATGACGATCCTAAGTTCTGTGGCGCAGCAGGAGGTTGAAAATACTTCTGCTTATGTGAAAAAAGGATTAAAGATGAAAATGAAACGAGGAGAACTTGTTGGTTTTCAGGGCTGCATGGGATATGATTATGATGTAGCAACAAAATCCATTTCCATTAATGAGGAAGGCGCAAAAGTTGTCCGCTATATATTTGAACGGTATGTAGCGGGAGCAGGAAGCACTATGATCGCCAGAGAACTAAATGAACAGGGGATAATGACAATTAAAGGAAATCCCTGGGTGTCATCCAGTGTTATGGGAATTATAAACAACGAGAAGTATAAAGGTGACATTTTATTAGGAAAGACATTTACGGTTGATCCGATCTCGAAAAGGCGGTTGGAGAATTTGGGTGAAGAAGATCGGTATTATATACATGATCATCACGAACCGATTATTTCAGAAGAAATGTTCGCCAGAGCGCAGGAAATCAGAAGCCGTAGAAACGGAAACCGTAAGCATGGTGTTACACCGGGAAAAAGAGAAAAATTCAGCCGACAGTATGCTTTTAGCTGTTTGCTGGAATGTGGATTCTGTGGAGCTAATCTTTCACGCAGACGTTGGCACAGCAATTCAAAGTATAAGAAAACGATATGGCAGTGTGTGAAAGCTACGAAAGATGGTAAGCGTTTCTGTCCGGATAGTAAAGGAATCCCTGAGCAGGTGATCGAGGAAGCTTTTGTTGAGTCATATCGGATGCTTTGCAGAGACAATAAGGACGTATTGGAAGAATTTTTGAAGCGTACCGAAAAGGCTCTTGGAGAAAATTCCGTAGAAGATCAGTTAAACAAGCTGCAAAAAAAGATTGATAATCTTTCATACAAGAGAAAGAAGTTGTTGGATAATTATTTGAGCGGCATTGTTGAGCAGGATATTTATGAAGAAACAGACGTAAGTCTCAAAACAGATTTAAGTAATGCAAAGGCTAAGTTGGAGTATTTTCAACAGCAGGCGGATGAAGAAAGTTCGCTGCAAAAAAGGATTGCAGACTTTAAGAAAGCACTGTCTCATAATGAGGTACTGGAAGAATTTGACAGAGGCATATTCGAGAGTATAATTGAAAAGGTAATTGTTGGCGGTTACGATGAAAACGGAGAAAAAGATCCCTATAAAATAACTTTCATATATAAAACAGGATTTAAGAATGAAATTGGAAACGCAAAAGAAAGATTCGGGAAGTCATCAGGTATTGGAGATAAAGTGAAAAAAATGTGTTCCGA
>ENA-OPBS01002055-OPBS01002055.1-human-gut-metagenome-genome-assembly--contig:-NODE-2055-length-14697-cov-3.613714_pt1 | contig 14697 bp, 6 predicted proteins | sample MGYA00241074_ERZ501463 | MGnify/ENA primary metagenome ERZ501463 (study PRJEB25962, sample SAMEA2042578) | human gut metagenome | biome: human gut; feature: human-associated habitat; material: faeces...
ACCCGTGTTACCGCCGTGAAAGGGCGATGTCTTAACCGCTTGACCACGGGGCCATTGTTTTCTAGTTCTGTAGCAGAACCGTTTTTAATATTATCATATAACTTTTATAATTGCAAGTCTTTTTTTCTTATTCTGTCAATTTTTTTACTAAAATTTTTTACAGTTTTTTACGATTTTTTAAAGCTCATTTTTTATAGCTTTTTTGAAAACATTTCTTACGTTCCATATTCTATTGTTTTATCTTTAATCTACACTGCAAAACTGCCGGCAGGATAAATCCCGCCGGCAGAAAAATCTGTATTTTACTTTTTATAACTGATCACCGTTCGTCAATCAAAACAACCGTTTCATTAAGAACGTTTTCTGCGTGATCTAAGAGTTACAGCAACTGCAGCGCCTGCTATACCAAGACATGCAATCCACAGCGCTATGTTTGTTGTATCACCTGTCTGAACTGCTCCGCCTTTGTTCGGCTGCTGTGGCTCATCTTTTATTTTCTCAAAACGAGCCTCAATCTTAATACCGTTCAGTTCTTTTGTGATTGGTGTATCGAAGTCAAACTTCTTATCTCCCACAAACCATCCGAGGAATTTGTATCCCTCTTTTGTCGGGTCTGCCGGTTTTGTCAGTTTTTCTCCGTCTTTTACTTTGACTTCTTTTCCGTTAAGTGTCACTGTCCATTCTTTCTCACCCGGTGTCGGTGTGTCGATCTTCTCAAAACGAGCTTCGATCTTAATACCGTTCAGTTCTTCTGTGATCGGTGTATCGAAGTTAAACTCCTTATCTCCTACAAACCATCCGAGGAATTTATATCCTTCTTTTGTCGGGTCTGCCGGTTTTGTCAGTTTTTCTCCGTCTTTTACTTTTACTTCTTTTCCGTCAAGTGTCACTGTCCAAACTTTCTCTTCCGGTGTCGGAGCATCTGTTTTTGAAAGGAACATCTCTATAATGCCGACCTTAGCATCTGACCACTCAATTTTCACATCAAGAAGCACTGTCTCATTCGGAAGAACAAACTCATTCACTGTCTTGCCCAGTGTTCCGACAGGTTTCCATGTATCTGCTTCTGCTAATGTTCTCACACTTACAGTTGCATTTGAAATCGAATCTGCTCTCTGAACAATCTTAATCTTATTGCGGTCATTCTTCTCTGATACATGATAAACAAGGTTTCCGCTCTTTTCTGCCGGAACAAATGATGTCGCAAGATTCATATCTGACATATAAGAGAATTTTCCGTTTTGTGTATCGAGACATGAGCTTTCATATGTCGGATCGTTTTCACTCGGAACATACGCTCCGTCATTGATCTCAAGCTCGCTGAAGCGAACCCACTTGTCAGAACCGACTTTTGTTCTTGTTACCTCGAATTTCAGGTAACGTGCATCTTTGTTAATGTTTGTTGCTTCTTTTGTATTATAAGAAGTTTCATGATTCGGAAGCACCGCTCCGATCTCATCAGTATCATTCGCTTCTCCGTTATTTGGTCCATCCTGTGAACCGAGAGTCATGATTTCTTCCCATGTCTCTCCGTCTGTAGATACAGAGAATTTACCATGTCTGATATAGTCATGCTCGCTATCCTCGCAGACAGCTTTGAACTTATCGAAGTGGATTGTCTGTCCGAGATCGTATACGAACCAAACGCCTTCGTTCTGTGATGTCTGATAAACAGCCTCTGTTGCTCTGTTTCCGTCGAACGCTTTCTCAGGATCTGTGATCGTATAATTTCCGCTTTTTGAATGCAGTGATTTTTCTTTGAACTCTACCGTATTTACAACGAATTGTTTCAAATTGAATTTCACATCATCATTCGTCTTGTTGATCAGTCTGATATATCTTGCATCTCCCGGTTTCTTTGCATCATATGTTGTCCACTCATATGCATTGAGAGATGTTTCAAGGGTAAGCTTGTCTGCATTTTCAAGATTCTTCTGAATATCTTTAATCTCATGAATGCGGTCTAATTTTAAGCCGATATACTGATCTTTCTTTAAAGTAATATCATTCTTAGCTTCGATTTCAGCGCTTTCATCCAACAGATTTGCTCTGTATTCTTTGTAAGCGTCTACGTTTGTGTAAACTTTCGAGTTAAACCATACTTTAGAGTCAACGTCAAATTCTCTGATCGCAAACCAGTTTTTCTGTGTCGCATTATTCTTGATACGAACATACTGTGCCTGAATATCTTTGTCAGATACATCGATCTCTATCGTGCGTTTGTTTTCAAATGTTGCAATCTTTGTCCATTTCTGACCGTCAACCGACCACTCCAGATCACAGTTCTGCATATAATCTGCATGTGTATCATTATTACCCTGGACAATCTTGATCTTTCCAAGTGTGATCTTCTCGGACAGCTTCACTCCGAAATAATCACCTGCGATCATAGAGTCACCGTTTGTAGGATCTCCCTGTCTTACATTGTAATGTACGCTTGTGCCTTCATCACCGTCGATTGCATTATTTTCGTTTCCATTATTGTAAACAGTCCAACCTTCTGTTGTACGGATCACTTCTTTTGTAAACGTATCTGCCGCTCCGGGCTGCAAGTCTACTTTAAACTCACGCATAGAAGGCCATTTACCAGATCCTCCCACTCTCGAGCACTCATAACGAACTGCCGTAACGTTCTCGATTTCAAGTCCTGCCACATCAACTTTCGCAGCATATGGTCCGTATTCTTTTCCGTTTTCTAATTCTTTCCACTCATCAGAACCTTCTGCCTGATATTTCAGTTTTGCGTATCCGAATGTATCGTCCGGTTTCTCTTTTCCTGCGCCGTTTTCGATATGTACGCCGTAAATAGTCGTCGGTTTGCTGAAGTTCACCTGATAATACTGTCCGACACCTTCTGCTCCGTTGTACCATGCATACGTACCGCTGTTGCCGTCAATAATATCTGCCGGTTTTCCGCTCTGCCATGTCTGAAAGCTTGCCTCTGCCGTAATTTTCAACGGTCTTTCAACATCGCCTGCCACATAATCGTTCATCGGATCTGACAATGCCGCTTCCAATGTTTTTGCCAGAGGGATCAAATGGGTCGATCCCGGAGTTACAACTGCCGGAGACGCATTGTACATCTCTTTTGTATATGTCTGGGAGGTCGCATAACTTCCCGAACCTGCCATATACAGATCAAACGCGCTCTGCATATCATTTTTCTGCATTGCATCCTGTGCCTGTGCAAAAGAACGGATTGCCGTACAGAGATCTTTCAAAGAGTTTGTAAACGGAAGGATTTCCGCTTTCATTGCCTCGTTTTTGCTCTTTGCATGGAAACCGTCGCAAGCTTCAATGATTGTTGTCATCTCTGCCACAAGCTGCGTTGTTGTTGCTTCTTCTACGTTTCCTGCTGCAAGCTGTGTTTTATAAGTATTGATCAGACCCTGAATTTCTTCTGACTCCGGCAATACAAGTCCATGTCCGTTCGGTTCCGGGTTAGACATATGTTTCGCAAGTGTATGAAGCTCTTCAGATGCATTTTCATCAATATACGCAAATGAATCCGCCCAGCTCTTATCCATATTAAATCCTGCGATATTCCAGCTATAATCCGCAACTGCGAAGATCGCCGGTTTCGATACTTCTGATTCCTGCATCGGGTTTGTCACCGCTCCCGCAAGATCTTCCGGATTTACATCTGTTTTAAGCTGCACACCTTTACCCATCATAAGACGTCCGTGATTAATGTCGTTTACAGGCCAGTTGAGCCAGAATAGCGGGGCACGACGTTTCTGACCGTCTGTCGTTCTATGAGTTCTGAAGTGATCAAGCGTTACCTGCTCGATCGGTTTACATACTGCTTCTCCTGTCCAGAAGATCTTGATATCTTCCGGGAATCCTTTGTCATACTCGTTCAGCTCTGCATAATTGCCGCCTGTACCGCCTGACTGCCATGAATGGTTATATCCTGCCGGACAGAATACTGTGTCATATACATCGCCTTTCTTTTTTTGCCCACTCGGATACTTTTGTCATCATGTTGATCACGATCGTTCTCGGAAGGCTTCCGACGTCGTCGCCGAGTACTCCGAACTGACGCACGCCTGCATCGTACAACTGATCAAATTTGCGCAGAAGCGCCTGAATCTCCTGATCTGCCTGCGCCTGATTAAATCCTCCCATAAACGGGTGGGCTGTCCAAACGAAACGGCACTTAGAATCGTTTCCGACTTTTACCATTTCCTTGATCTTTGCCAGTTCTTCTTCCGGATATAAATCACGCCATTTTCCTTTGTGATACTCATCGTCTTTCGGAGCAAAGATATAAGACGTCATCTTATAATCTCCGCCGAATCTCATAAGAGACATTCTGTCCTCATTCGACCACGGAAGTCCGTAATATCCTTCGATAAATCCACGGATATTTACATCTGCATAATCTCTCATCTCAAAGTTGCGGATCGTAGTTCCGTCCATCTGATTGAAGATATGCTTCAAAGATGTGATGCCGTAAAATACCGCATCTGTATCTAATCCGAGGATTACGATCTCACCCTTATTAGATGCGAGGAAATAGGAACCGTGATGGTCAAACAAAGATTTATCTACTGTGTAATGCTCCTTCACATATTTATCTACATATCCGTCGGAGCCGTAGATACCTGCAAGGATATTCGTCTTGCCGTCAACTTTTGCATTGGTAACAGCAGCGCTCTCACTCTTGCCTTTGATCGAAAGAACTTCTGTCATTCGATTCTTTGTCACATCATCAACACCGTTTTCGTAAACAATATTCACTTCTCCGATGTCGAATCCCCCATCCTGATAAGTCATCTCATGGGGAGTCGGGTAGATCTGATATTCCACCCCTGAAACTTCTGCAGTCTGCACTGCGTCAGCTTCCTCTGCCTGTACGGTCAACGCCGACGGTGCAGCCGATGTAAGTACAACTGCCGCCGCAAGCAGACCTGCCCACAAGCCTCTTACTGTTTTCATTCTCTTTCTCATACATTTCCCTCTTTTTCTAGTTACTATAGTTGCCCACTATTCCTATTTTCTTATGATATCGCACTTTACATTTCAGTTATTTGCACTTTTTAGCAACCGATTTGTAATTTATGATAGTTTTCGCCTATTGCCCGGACTTCTTTTGTGCAATATGTTTATTCTATTTTCTTTATTTTGTTTATACTGCACAATTATCTCTTTTCTCTCCGCTTTCTTTGCAGTTTATATAGCAAAAACGTTGTTATAGATCATGAAAAACCGGAGACATTCTTTCATAAGTACAAAACTGCGTATAACCTGCTTTTCTCAGCATTTCCTTCGTTTCTTCTATATAAGCGCCCAAGTGTTCCGGTTTATGACTGTCGCTCCCTATTGTGACGATCTTTCCGCCAAGCTCTCTGTACCGTTTTAAAATTTCCACAGAAGGCGTCGTGTCAGAAAGGCCGTACCGATATGACGATGTATTCACTTCCAGACCTTTCCCATCCGCTATGACAACTTGCAAAATCTCTTCGACGATCGGTTTGATCTTTTCAAACGGATAGACGCCCTTTTCATCATAACGGGCGATCAGATCCATATGCCCAAGCACGCTGTAATCCTTGTATTCCCGAACGACCGACAGCATTTCCTCATAATACTTTTCATTATATTCCTTCTGCGTTTTCCCATTTCAATGATCCGAAGTTGTTTTCTTCTATCATTTTATCACAAAGCGAACCGTTTTTTCCATTCTAACATTTTTATATACGTTTCCTTTCCACACGCCGTAAAGCTGTAAACTTGCCTGCTGCGGCGCAGACGTCCTCCCTGAAGGTTCTGCGCGATCAGAAACCGGAATATCCGATAATGCAGAAAAGGATCGCCGCTCACACGACAATCCTTTTTAAGTATCAATTTTTTATTTTGATCTTTTCTGCGTATCTTTGTTTATCCGTTCTTTTTTCTCGTGATCATGACCACTGCGCCTGCCGCAAGTGCAAGTACAAACGGGAAGAACGGCGCTGTTTCGTCTCCTGTCTTCGGAGGTGTCTTTCCATCCTCCTGCGGTGTCTGACCGCCGTCTTTTGTAACCGTTACTTTCACAGTGTCAGTTACTTTCACTGCATCCGCTCCGCTTCCCTGTGTCGCTGTCACTGTCAGCTTCGCTGTTCCTTTGCCGACTGCCTTTACATTGCCGTCAGCATCTACCGTTGCAACTTTTTTATCGGAAGAAGCCCATGCAAATGTTACATTTTCTGCCTTTTCCGGTGTGATCTTCGCTGTTGCCTTTGTTGTCTCGCCGACTTTCAGATCTGCTTTCTTAACTGACGCTTTCACGCCTGTAAGTACCACCGGTTTCTCCGGTTCCGGATCTGTTCCGCCGTCTTTTATTACCGTTACATCCACAGTAGCTGTTTTTGTTACCGCGCTGTCTCCGCTTCCCTGTGTCGCTGTCACAGTCAGCGTTGCTTTTCCTTCTGCAACCGCCTTAACGTTTCCGTCCTTATCTACTGTTGCAATCTTATCATCGGAAGACGTCCATGCAAGCTCTACGCCTTCTGCACCTTCCGGCATGATCGTTGCTGTTGCCTTTGTTGTCTCGCCGACTTTCAGTTCTGCCTTTTCAACTGACGCTGTCACGCCTGTAAGTACCGGTTTCTCCGGCTCTTCCGGTCTGTCCGGACGGATGATCGCTCCGCCGTCTTTCGCACCGTAAGCCTCGAACTCGACGATATGATCAGACGTACCCTGATTATTTTCTCTTCCGTTTACATAGACACGGATGTAGCGAGCTGTTACAGGTTCACTGTTTTCTGCGTTCCACATCTCTTTGCCTGCTGCCGTCTCGACATAAAACTCATCTTTGCCCGCGCCCTGTTTATGTACATTGTCTTTATCGGAGTTATATACCGTTGTCGTTTTGTCTGCCGCAAAGTTCTCGTCTGTACTTAACTGGATCACTGTCGGTCCGTATTTTCTTGAACCATCCCAGTATCTTGTCATATGGATCTTCATCAGATCATACTCGTCTCCGAGATCGAACTGCACGTAACGGGAATGGTTCTGGCTGTCGCTCGTATCTGTCAGCTCCAGATAATTCGCCGTACTCTTCACGCCGTCGTTTACCATGCTAAACGGTCTGTCCGGTTTCTCTGCCACTGCCGTATTAACAGTTGCATCATAAGCGGTAACTTTTACTTTCGGATTGTTCTTTGCAAGAACAACATTATCTTCTGTATCGATCAGATCTTTCACTTCATCATATGCAAGCGATCTGTCGAGAACTGTAATATAAGAAACTTCGTCTTTTGTCAGACCCTGCGCAAATATCGTTTCGCCTTTTGCGATCTCCGGATTTGCTTTATCTTCGCTGTATGTTGAAGCAACCACTTTTCCGTCAAGGTAAAGTTTGATCATTCCGTTAATTTCTTTTACAGCAGAGAATTGATGCTCTTTACCGTCAGCCGCAATTCCTTTCGTCTCGCTTGTGTAGCTGTCGTTTGCTTTATCAACCGTCTTCTGATCATATTTCGATGTGATCTTCATATTGTTAAACTCAAACGTCAGATATCCTTCGCCGTCAATGCCGACTTTATAAGCGCCTTTCTGCTCTGCAAGTACCACGTCTTTTGAATCTGTCTTGATCTTACCTGTTACAGTAAATCCGCCGTGTCCGTCGACAGAGTATTTCGCTTTTGTCGATACAGCTCCGTCTTTCAGATCATCGCTGATCACTCCTGTTATGATGCCGTCTTTAAACGCATCATTCTGCGCGCTTACTTTTGAAGTATTTCCGACAGTATCTTTCACGCCGTCTACACTTACGCTCACTGTCCGGGCATCTTTCAGTTCCTTATCCAAAGTCAGTTTCACTGTACGTCTGTCGGCTTTCAATTCTGCCTTTGTCACTTCGTATCCGTCTACCTTAAACATTCCCGCTTCCGGCGTACGGATCGTCTCGTCAAATTCAACTTCTGCTTCTTTTCCGTTTCCTTCTACAGAAAGGATTTTCGCAGGAGTTTCATCTTTCTCACCAAACTGCAGGATCAAAACTTCCTTCGGATTAAGCGTGTATGTCACTTCCTTGCCATATGTAAGCGGTTCATCTGTCTGGTGTCTCTGATCTCCTACGACAACCTTTCCGTAAACAGTTCCGAGATCTTCTCCGACGCCGATCAGTCTGTCATAAGTTACTTTATAACTTTGTGCTTCATTCTTCGGATTTCTGATCGAGAGAATTCCCTCTTTTCCGTTCCAGCAGGAATATCCGTAAACATTTCCGTCATTCGGTTTTCCGCCGAACATCTGTGATTTCTGAAGAATGTCGAAATTGTCTTCGATCCATTTTGCCGCTTCCGCGTTGATCTGCCATTTATTGTCATCAAACATGGAGTAACTATAATAATACTCCCAGAATGCCGTTCCTCTCGTTCCGAGCATATACAGGTGATTTCTCATCTCATCATCTGTATATTTGATATCCGGTCTATGATAAGCATCGTTTGCAGTCAATCCGTAAACCGGGTCATGGTTATAAAAATATTTGTTCGGAAGCTGCCACTCTCTTTCATTTAAGAAGTTATAATAAGCGTTGTCACGGTATGTAAGCATCGCTTCTTCATCCGTTGCATTAAAGCTATCCGTATAACCTGTATCTCCCGTATTCTGCATCCATACGCTGTTCACCCACTGAACGTGCCACGGACTCGGGTTTGTGTAAGAAGTCATATTAAGCCAAAGGTCTTTTCCCGCTCTGTTGTCACGCATATCTTCAAAAATATCCGTCCATCTCTCGTATGTCTCTGAAATCGTATAAAGCGGATTACCTGTCACATAATATTCGGACTGCTCTGTCGATGGATTTAAGAGCATTCCATCCAGTTTCCAGTAGTTGATATCAAACTTATCCTGATACTCGCAGAAAACATCTTTATTCAATTTCGTCAGATATCTCGCATCAGAAATATTAATATCTCCACCCGATTGATTATTTACAGAACCCAAACCATTACTTGCAATCCAATTCGCAATCGTTCTTTCTGTTCCATATCCGCCTCTTGGTCCAAGCCACAGTCCGAAGTTGGACGCAAGCTGATTCACCTGCAGACTGGAGTTGTAAAGCTCATTCGGAAACTTATTATTAAAATCCCAGAAGGAGCTGTAATTCGTCCATCCATCGTCTACAACATAAGAATCAAGAGGAGCTATCCCGTACTGTGTGAATCCTTTCTCAATCTCGAAGAAACTCTTCTGAATAATCTCGTCCGTGATCTCCTTCATGTTGTCGTACCATGAGTTGTACTGCTGACGGAACTCCGTATCTATTGCGATCGTCTCGATATATTCATAGAAATCGCTCTGTGTCACGCTGTAATCTCTGCTTCGGGCAGCTCCTACGACAGCGTCCCACGTCGTCATCTTTCCGTTTTCGTTTCCTTCGTTATACTCAAACTTATCATCGGATTTCAATGATTTTCCATAGTAGTAACGGATAAAGGAATTAGAACCTTTAATTTTGTTCTCTGTCTCCGGGAACTCACATCCCCAGTACATCGCACCTACATAGTACGGCTGTCCAAGCTCCAGATAATCGCCTTTCATTCCGCCCATGTCAGGATTGTCCGCCATAGTGTCACTGATCGTCCAGTATTCATTCTGTTTCAGATCAGTCTGTGCGATGTTCATATTTTCCAGATCGATATAATCGATCTTCGCTTTTTCTGCCTGCCCTTCCCCAACAGAAATATCGAGGTGTTTTCTCATGAAAGAATCTCCGTCTTTCATCGTGATCACTTCTTTGATCGTGTAATCTACACCTCTTACTCTCTTCGGCTCAAACGTAAACGTCAGCGTTTTCACTCCGTCCTTTTCTGTCAGTTGAGGTTCGCCCTGCACTTTCATTTCGCTCGTCTTAAGCTGTGTCGCGTTATCCACTACAGGGAACGTCGCTGTATCTTCAAAAAAGTCAAATTCCGAACAGCAGGCTACGTCTTTGCTTACATTTGCAGCTGACGGTTCATAACAATCAACAAACTCAATACGAACATACTGCGCTGTCACTTTTTCGTCCAAGTTCACATATGTTTCTTTTTTATTTTCAAAAGAACCTTGACCAACCAGTTTTGCACCGTCTGTTGTTTTCAGAGCATCGATGCTATCCCCGGTATAAATCTTATAACCTTTCACATGCCCGCTCACTGTGGGAGTTCCATTTTGATCCACTCTCTGCTGATAGCGAAGAGACTGGAACGACTTCTGCGAACCAAAATCGACATAAATATTATGCGGATACTCTTTCACCGCTGCATCCACGCCATCCCCATATTTAGAATGATAATATGTATTATTATCACCGTCGAACATCTTGTCTGCTCCGCCATTCGGCGCTTCATTCTCTGCAACGCTGTCCGCCGTTGCCTTCCAACCTGTCGTCTCCAACTTTTTCTTAGGCGCTACGAATCCGCTGTCTTCCCCTTCGGAATTATTGTCAAGCGTGTTGATTATAAACTCTTCACTGCCCGCCTGCGGTGTGAACACAGTCGGAGTCGTTCCGGTACGATAGTTTGTAATCTCTTTTGTTGACAATACTTTGTCTGCGCTTACGGCAAACGTTCTTTTCAGATATTCGTTTCCGAAGACATACGTACCATCGTTCTTCTTCTCAAGAGTTACAGTACCGCTCTTTTTCTCAGGCGTCTGCCCCTGCTCTGCCGCAGTGTCTTCCGCATGAACCGTCTGAGCCATAAACGGAAGAGCCCCGCCGGTTGTCAGCGATACCGCGAGAACCGCAGCCATTCCCTTATGGAACATTCTCTTTTTCATAAACTTCTCTCCTTCTTTTTAAAATGTAATGTACGAATGTGCTCACCACATTACTCCCATCATCTTATAAATGATAGCATTACCCCCCCAATAATATTTACACTTTTTATCACTTCTTTTGTATTTTTTTCTTTTTATCTATGCTTTTTGTATAATATGGCTATTTTAGCTTTATTTTTATTGATTTTTTTCACATATACACCATCCGATTGATTTGCCAAAGGAAAATATCTTTCATTTTATACAAAAGATGCCTAACCGCAAATGCGGCCGGCATCTTCATAAAACCTGTCTTATATTAATGAATCATACTATTCTTTGTCCGTAATTTCTCCGTGAATTTCCTGAAGTGATTTCACTTCTTTGCTTCCATGTTTCTTCACTGCAAGAATTCCGTTTGCGGCAGCTTTCGCAGCAGCCATTGTCGTCATATACGGAACTTTCTTTTTGATCGCAGCTTTTCTCAAATAGCTGTCGTCATTCTTACTTTCTTTTCCTGACGGTGTATTCACGATCATGTCAACTTTTCCGTTCGTGATCACATCGAGCATATTCGGACGGCCTTCCTGAAGCTTATTGATCTTCTCTGCTTCGATTCCGTTCTCTTTAAGCAGGCTGCAAGTATGGTCTGACGCAATAATCTTGAATCCCGCTTTTGCAAAATCAGCCGCAACTTCCACAACTTCCGGCTTATCACGATTGCTTACGGAGATCAGCACCGTACCTTCAAGCGGAAGCTTTGTCTGTGTTGCTTCCTGAGCCTTATAAAATGCTTCGCCGAAAGATTTGGACAATCCGAGCACTTCTCCTGTCGATCTCATCTCCGGTCCGAGCAGCGGGTCTACTTCCGGGAACATATTGAACGGGAATACCGCTTCTTTTACTCCGTAGTACGGAATGTTCTGCTCTTTTAACGCCGGAACCGGTGAAGGTCTTCCTGTCAGTTCACTTGTCACAATGTCGATGGCAAGCGGAACCATGCGGATATTACATACTTTCGATACAAGCGGCACTGTTCTTGACGCACGAGGGTTCGCCTCCAATACGTACACTTTTCCGTTTTCGATCGCATACTGCATGTTCATAAGACCTTTCACATGCATCTCTTCTGCGATTTTTCTCGTATATTCTTTGATCGTCTTTACATTTTCTTCCGAAATATTTTTAGAAGGAATAATACATGCCGAGTCTCCGGAATGTACTCCCGCAAGCTCGATATGTTCCATAACCGCCGGAACAAACGCATGTGTGCCGTCGCTGATCGCGTCTGCTTCACATTCTGTTGCATGTCCGAGGAAACGGTCGATCAAAATCGGACGGTCAGGTGTCACACCGACTGCTGCTTTCATATATCCTACCATGCTTTCCGCATCATATACGACTTCCATGCCACGACCGCCAAGTACATAAGACGGACGCACCATAACCGGATAACCGATCTTATTAGCAATCTCCAATGCATCTTCTACAGTAACTGCCATGCCTGACTCCGGCATCGGAATCTGCAGTTTATCCATCATCGCACGGAACAGGTCACGATCCTCTGCCATGTCGATGGTTTCCGGAGTTGTACCCAGAATGTTGACACCATATTTCTTCAGGTCTGCTGCCAGGTTCAGCGGTGTCTGACCACCAAACTGTGCGATAACGCCCAGCGGTTTCTCCTTGTGATAGATGCTTAATACATCTTCCAGAGTCAGCGGCTCGAAATACAGTTTATCGGAGGTATCATAGTCTGTAGATACGGTCTCTGGGTTGCAGTTAACGATAATTGTCTCAAATCCAAGCTCTTTCAGGGCGATAGCTGCATGTACGCAGCAGTAGTCAAACTCAATACCCTGACCGATACGGTTCGGACCGCCGCCCAGAATCATGATCTTCTTGTTGTCGCTGCACGGACTCTGATCCTTGATATGGTAGCTGGAGAAGTAGTATGCGGAATCCGGTGTGCCACTTACGTGTACGCCCTCCCAGCCTTCTACGATACCTTCTTTGGTTCTTGCATCGCGGATCTCTTCCTCAGTAACGCCTAACAGCTCGCTTAAATATTTATCTGCAAAACCGTCCAGCTTCGCCTGGCGGAGAACCTCAACCGGCGGAACCTCGCCCTTATACTGCATCAGGCTTTCTTCCTCTTCTACCAGTTCTTTCATCTGCTGGATGAAGTAATGTTTAATCTTGGTTAATTCGAACAGCTCGTCTACGGTAGCGCCCTTACGAAGTGCCTCGTACATAATGAACTGACGTTCGCTGCTCGGAACATGCAGCATCGCAAGCAGTTCTTTTTTTGTCTTCTTATCGAAGTCTTTCGCATGACCAAGACCGTAACGGCCTCTCTCCAGGCTTCGGATCGCCTTCTGGAATGCCTCTTTGTAGGTCTTTCCGATACTCATAACCTCGCCGACTGCCTTCATCTGGGTTCCCAGCTTGTCCTCTGCGCCTTTGAACTTCTCAAATGCCCAGCGTGCAAACTTGATAACAATATAGTCGCCGGACGGAACATACTGATCCAGAGTGCCGCTCTTGCCGCATGGAATCTCATCCAGAGTCATACCGGTTGCCAGCATCGCTGATACCAGTGCAATCGGGAAACCAGTTGCCTTGGATGCCAGTGCGGACGAACGGGAGGTTCTCGGGTTGATCTCGATAACAATATCACGGTCTGTCTTCGGATCGTGTGCCCACTGTACGTTGGTACCGCCGATTACCTGGATTGCTTCTACGATCTTGTAGGATTTCTCCTGCAGACGTTTCTGCACTTCTTCCGAAATGGTTAACATCGGAGCAGAACAGAATGAATCTCCGGTGTGTACGCCCAGCGGATCAATATTTTCAATAAAGCAGACAGTGATCATGTTGTTCTTCGCATCGCGGACAACTTCCAGCTCAAGCTCTTCCCATCCAAGGATAGACTCCTCTACCAGAACCTGACCAACCATGCTGGCCTGCAGGCCTCTTGCACACACGGTCTTCAGTTCTTCTACGTTATATACAAGACCGCCGCCTTCGCCGCCCATGGTGTAAGCCGGACGAAGAACAACCGGATAACCCAGTTTATCTGCGATTGCCAGTGCATCCTCAACGCTGTAGGCAACTTCACTTCTAGCCATCTCGATGCCCAGGCTTTCCATTGTATGCTTAAACTCGATACGGTCCTCACCACGCTCGATAGCATCAACCTGAACGCCGATTACTTTAACATCATATTTATCCAGAACACCTGCTGCTGCCAATTCGGAGCAGAGGTTCAGTCCGGACTGTCCACCCAGGTTCGGGAGCAGCGCATCCGGGCGCTCTTTTTCAATGATCTGAGTCAGACGGTCTACGTTCAGCGGCTCAATATAAGTCACATCTGCTGTCTCCGGATCCGTCATAATCGTAGCCGGATTGGAATTGACCAGCACAATCTCATAGCCGAGTTTTCTCAGTGCCTTGCACGCCTGTGTTCCCGAATAATCGAACTCACACGCCTGTCCGATAATGATTGGACCGGAACCGATAATCAATACTTTGTGAATGTCATTTCTCCTCATGTTTTCTCCCTCTCATTGTCTGCTGTTTTTTGGCTTTAAAAAAGCGGCCTCCCGGATCAACTAAAAATCAAGCACCTCCGCGGTGCCTTCACGCGCGTCTGTCTGATCTTCCGTCATCCTGACAGCCTCCGCCAATCGCAGCTCTGCCAGACCCCAGTTAGCCATTATCAGCATTATAATAGAAAGCGCTTTATTTGTAAACAAAAAATTTTACAAAAATCGATCTTTTTCGCTTTTCAAATTTGATCTTCTATGATATTATAGGAAAGATATACTGGGGTGTTTATTTTGTCAAAAAGGCAGATTTAGACCCTCTTATTTTCGTTCCTGCGCGAGAATGTGCCAAGGCACATTCTTTTTTATTATCTTGTCCTACGAAAATCCTACGAAAAGGAAAGGGGTAATC
>ENA-OPBS01002060-OPBS01002060.1-human-gut-metagenome-genome-assembly--contig:-NODE-2060-length-14680-cov-8.436718_pt1 | contig 14680 bp, 14 predicted proteins | sample MGYA00241074_ERZ501463 | MGnify/ENA primary metagenome ERZ501463 (study PRJEB25962, sample SAMEA2042578) | human gut metagenome | biome: human gut; feature: human-associated habitat; material: faeces...
TCCGAAAAATGTAGGACACTTCTCCGAAAAATGTAGGACACTTCTCCGAAAAATGAAAGACATTTCTCCGAAAAGTATGTTGTATTTTAGAGTGAAAAATTATGATTTAGTTTTTCCATTATGTGGAAATTTATATACTATGTCGAGAGAAGACATACTTGGTACATCTGTGCTTAATGGTAGTTTAATGTCTTGATAGGTTTCTTTTAATTTTGTGTGTTTTGGTAATATGTCCCAGGCTTTTGAAAAAGCTCTTTTTAGCATTTTATTTTTGTCTGATGTTGTTTTACAATTATCAATGCTGTTTTTTAAAATAGGGATTCTATCTATGATAGTTTTTGCTTTTATATGGGGACAGTGATTACCTGATTGTTCGATTAGTGATACGATAACAAATACTATTTCTACGGCTTTTTTATTACGTTCTTTGCCTATACTGCTTTTAATCATGTAAGAGTATGCTGGTAAGAGTTGAGGATTTCCGTCTTTTTTTAGTTGTGGTAGTCCAGTTTTGTTTTTTCGAATGCTTGCGTTGAATACGTTTTTTATTACTTTTACCATATATGGCGATGCAAAGCTAATAGTGTTTTTTTCAGTATCATTTCCCATATAGACTAATACAGGGATTATTTCTGTTCCTTTGGAACCGTTATCTATGATACCCATTATGGTTTGAAATTGCATTATACTGTCAATGCAAGATTGTACGTCTGATTTGCTTATATTTGAAGATTTGCCAAGTTTTTTTGCTAAATCAGGGTAGTATATTGTGACATAGCCTTCAATAGATTGATCTTCTTTCCATGTTTTCGCAAAACGATTAAGTATTATACCATAAAATAGACGTAGTAGTGGTAGGTCAAAGTTGTCTATTTCGGTGGATGTGAAGTATTCTTTTAATGTTGCAGCGCTGGCAGGTAGTCCTTTGAACAATATTTGTCCGTTTTCGTATACGAGATTATCAACGGATGAAAATGGTTGTAGGTAGGCCGTACTATCTGTATTTAGCGTCATAGCGTTTTGGTATTTTTTATTGGTAATAGTTGGAATTACTGTGGGTACTTCGTCTATTTCTCCAGCTTTTTTTTTCGTTCTATTTGTTTTTTTTGTATTTTCCGGATTTGTAATTTTTCCGAGTATATATTCAGGATATGTATCGGTTGCTTGTTGTGCTCCAATATGTGGGGTTGTATTTAATATGGCTGCATATGTTTCCAAGGAACCAATTTCTTCGCGTGTGAGGTTTTCGTTATTGTTTTTTCGTGTCATGAGATTCACAAAGCCCTTTCTCACGTCCTCTGCGATAAGCACATGGACAGTGTTATTTTGTTTGAAGTAATACCACCAGTGGCCCTCTCCTGTGTCATTATCGCTACGAAGCCAGTAGGGGGGATTAAAATTGGTGAAATCGAGTATTACGTTTATATAGTTAGCAATAGTGGAAGTTGTGCGTGGGTCCTTGACAGGTATTTCCAGTATGTCAGATTCCCCTATTTTTCCTTCGAAATTTTTTTCCATTGTTACCCTTCCTTACTGTAGTATGTTAGATTGTGTATTTTTTTAGAAGAAAATTATCTTGCTTCGGACATTCGTTTAAATTCTTTGTATTTTTCGAGGTTTTGTTCTAAATCACGTTTGATTAAATCGTTGATATATGCGGTTTTATTACCCTTGAAGAAGAGGCTGGCGCCTATTTCCATTTCTTCATATAATTCAACTGGGATTGATAGGGTTATTTTTTTTCTATCTCCTTTAGATGGTCTGCCAGCTTTTTTAGGAGTGGCAGGTGTAGCTATAGGCTTTTCCTGATTTAGTACAGTTGCATTTATTTCTTTTGCAAAATTAATTTTGCTACCTTTTTTGGTTGTTGTTGCCGCCATTTATTAGTCCTCCTTTAATTCGTCTAAAATTTCATCAATTAATTTATTATAGTCTATTGCAGTTGTGCAGGTAGGGGCATAATCATAAATAGATTGTCTCATTGTTTGCGCTTCTTGGCATTTAACACTTTCTCGAATTTTTGTTTTAAAAACTTTCGTTTGCATTGACTTCGCGTAATCTGGCAATAGATTATCTTCAATGTCTTTTGTAAGGTTTTGCCTGCCTTTGTATTTGATAATTAATAATCCAAGTATAGATAAGTCCTCATTATCTTCCTGGTATTCTTTGATGGTTTCATAAAAATCAGTAATGCCTTCTATGCCAAAAGAATCGCAAGTGACAGGTGTAATGATTCGTTGGCAAGCCATTAAGACGTTGCCAAGTAAGATACCAACATGAGCTGGTGTATCGAATAATATATAATCATAGTTGTTATCTACTTCTTTGAGGGCTTTTTTAATATATTTGTACATAGTTGGACTTGGTCTAACCTGTGTGTCTGAGTTTTCCAAACTTTTATCAGAAGCAATAATGTCTCCATAATTTGTATGTTGGACGCAATCAGATGCTTTATATCCGGAAAAAATAATGTCATACAAGGTTGCCACGCCATCTATTTTGGCTCGATAAACTTTGGTTGTGTTACATTGCGGATCAGTATCAACCATCAAAACTTTATATCCTCTGTTTTGTAGGCCAGCTGCTAAAGCTAGAGCTGTTGAACTTTTGCCAATGCCACCTTTTCTATTTGCTATACCTATTTTTATCGCCATAATTATCCTCTTTTCCTTTTGCTATACCTGTTTTACTACTTAAATATATGATACATCTAAAATACTGATTTGTCAATATTAAATATAATTTTATCCATATTAATTTATATTTAGTATTGATAAAATTATATTTAATATGTTTTGAGAGTATTAAGCATAATATATATTTTATCTGTTTGAAACTTTTAAAATATAAAATATATATAGCAATGTTTGTACAGCTTTAATTGTAAACATATCTGTAATATAATTTAATATAGATAAAATTGTATTATAAATATATATTATATGTAAAATTGTTTGCATATATAAAATATATAATATTTATTATACATATTTTATGCATAATAAATATTATATGTGTGTAATGGCATATATGTATGATATTCATATAATATATTTTAATACATATAAAATTATTGAGTAAGACACATTTTTCTTTCCATTTCCGTAAAGAATTTTTGTCTAATCTTCCGAATATTTTTATTTTTGCTATTGGTGTAAAATAGGTAGTGAGAGAATGTCCCCTATTTTGAAACAATAAAACAAACTGTAAAATATAAGAAATGGTTCTTTGGCCATTATCATACTGATATGGCAGTAGATGAAAAAGATTTTTGCGTTTTCGAAAAGATAATGCAGATAGACTAAATAAAAAGTCCTTATCTACTTAAAATGGATTTGATAGCTAGAGATAGAAAGAGTTATGGTTGCTTTGCTCTAAAAATTAAGCACGGGAAACATTTGGTAGAATTAAAGCGAAGATTAAATAAAATTGTGGGATATAAAGGAGTAGAGCTTATCACAATTTGGCGAATATGCTCCATATCAATTTATCGACACGGAGCAGGAATTTGGAAAGGGGTAGTTTTTTATGCGGAAATATTTAAGAAAAAGAGAAAATGGTGTTTATTATATTGCCGAAGGGTATAATGAAAAGCAAATGGTTGCAGATGGCTTTAGCAATGTAACAGCCGGTATATCTGCTGGAAGAAAAATGATCCGTGCGATGGGTGATAATTTTTCTGAGCCTGTATATGGCGTAAAATGGGTAGATGCCTATGCTATTTATGCTGCCTGTGAAAAACAGGATGAGAAGAAACTGGAAGGCTATAATATAGTCGGTACGCCTGGTGAACTAATTGGTAAGGGTGGTGGGCTTTGGTCCAGACATACACCTGCTTGCATTGCGGAAATGGTTGGATAGCTACATAATATTAAGAAAAGACCTCAAATGAAAAATCACTTGAGGCCTTTTTTTATTATAATAGCTTTAAAACTAGGCTGTTAAGAGTTTTGTCTCTCATAATTGCAGGTAGTTTATCGGCAGTCTGTAGGACTTTAATCTGTCCGTCTTTAGATACGATTATTAATCCCCAAGTATCCAACTTAATCGATAATGCAGCGTTAACTATATCTTCTTCATCCGAGACGGCCAGATAAAACTGGTCTACAAAATCGGTATATTCTTGCATTTTACAATCATTTTTTAAGTCGTTGACGTCTACTTTGATTTCAACTCCGATTAGATTCACTTGATTGTCAGTATGAGGCGGTACGCTTATATTTTCGGCAATCAAGGCATCCAGACGGCGAGAATGGCGGGACGTTCCTGGATCAATTGCAAACTCTTCAAAGACTCTATATTTTTCTTTTATGTAAGTCTTTTTAACTGACTCTCTTGGGTCTGTTATTACTTTTTCCCATATAGGATTATCTGTTGATTGACTAAACAGCCAGCTAGAAGATTGTAAAGCAAGAATAATATCTGCAGCAGTTATTTTTTCTTCCATTTCCGTTCTATCTTTCGCCTGTACGCAGTCAAAACGACTTTTTGCTACAAATTCACCTGCAGCCTTTCTTGCTTTGGCAGCCTGCCGCAAATTTTCTCGTGTCAAATCACCGGCTACCACCTGATCTACCAGCTTATCCATCTCAACAGCGTTTTTTCCGGCAACTTTAGCGCATAGGTTAAGACTATCAGGCGATACGTCAATTTCTTCTATTTGGGGTACAATGCGCCCCTGTTCCCTGGCTCTGGAGGCATACTCCGCATAGTTTTTTCCAGCTTTCAGCCTAGCCCATAGCGTAGATACATGAATTGATAAACTGTCAGCTAGATGATTTACCCATTTAGTGTAGGAGCGATAATTAACTATATATAGCTCCTTATCTTGTACTTCAGACATTAACAGATAGGTCTGTATCCAGTTCTTTTTGTCTGCCGCCAAATACTGGCTTAATTGCCCTTCGATTTTGTTTAAAGCTTGTAATCTTTCTTCTCGATCCATTGTGATTTCTCCTTCCTACAGATTTAAAATTATCATATCATGTAACTTATTTAAAAGATTTTTAGAGCCAGAATCAAGTGTATTATCAATACTTGTAAGTATTGATAAAGGTCATTAGCGCACGTTTTTAAGCCATTATTGGATTGTCAAAACCTATTATCAAAAGCAAGTGTCTTTTTGATGGTTTTTCTGGCAGAATTAATATGATATTTTGATAATGGTTATAATATTGCATCTCGGCTGTAAAATTTATGCAATTTACAAAATAGGCAGTTCGACCTCTAAAAGTTTCTAAAATATGTATAATTATGTTGAAATATAAAATAAAATATTGATATTAGTTTATAAGTTAATATTAATAATATAAGTTATATTTTAACATGGATAATATTCCTATATTTAGAAAAAGTAAATTACCAGTATAAAATATAATTATTTTACAAATACATATAATTTCAAAATTCGTTGTCCCAATATCAATTCTCTTTTTTACAGCAAATAAATATAATTAATTAATTTTTATCCATTAATAGAAATATATTACTGCTATTTTCTAATTTTTATATCTATAAATTAACATAATAATTAATTATTGTTAATTATAAAAATAATTAATTATTTAAAATATCATAGTACAATTTTTATTTTAATTAATTTTAATAAATAAGCAGAGTTAAAATATAGGGTAATTGTAAAAAGGTAATTTACAGTAAAATAATTTATTTTAATCCATATTTAGAATAAAAATATATTTATTATGAATATTAGAAATAAATACTTATTTTAGGTCAAAAGTATAAAAATAGAATAAATTAATATTTTTGTTTATCGGGTAAAAAATAAAAAAGCAGGAAAAAATTCTCTCCTGCTCTCAAAAAATTATTTGCTATTTTTCTCATTTTCTGAAATTTTCAAGTCCTGTAGTGCCTTTTCATACTCTGACTGCAAATCATCATATTCTTTTTTGACTTCTGGATTGCGTAATGCTTTGTCTTTGTAAACTTGATAACTACTCATAAGTACACCTCCTAGCATATATTATAGACCATTACAGATATAAAGGAATCCGATTCCATGTTGAAAAAAATAGATTTTGTTATGATTTTCAGTATTTTTTGTTATGATTTAATTAGAACAAACTACCATATCATAGCAACATACGACTCTCGCATTGTTCGCTGACGGTTAGGACCATGATTAAGCCACAGACTAACTTTGGACAGCGCATCCATTCGGGTCATCCCTGACCCACGATAAGCATCATATTTATCTTGCGCAATGCGCCGGCGGACACTATGCCAGCTATGATGTTCTAAGTCTAATTTGTCTTCCGTCCTGCGTAACCATTTATTAAGGCTATTATCCTTCGGGGCAATTAACTTTCCTTGCTTATTTACCATTTTCTGTAGCGCGTCTGTCTGCCATAATCGCCGTAGTTCCGGAGTCCACGGACGCAAACAAATTTTACCATTTTTGCAACGGATAGATAATCCTTCTTCCGTTGCTCTTACACCATAAGCCATGTCACTTACTCGTACGCCTACCTGCATTTCTAACAGGTAACAGGCTGCGGATTTTGATGGATTTTCCATCGCGTATGATGCTATTTTATAATAATCCTCTCTTGGTATCACATCTTTTGCACCCCTATCTTTCGCTGGATCAGACCAGGCCCATACCTGCGGACAACTTAAATCCAAGCCCATGCATTTTCCAATTTTTTTCATCTCATGTCTATAATCATCCAAAGTTTTTTGAGTACAATTTCCAACTACTGCTTTGACGTCTAAGTATCTTTTTACCGCCTCTGGTGTTAACTGTAACACGCTTTTTACATCAGGGCAAGTCTTACAAAAATCATTGATTCTATCTAAATATTGATTGCGTGACGTGATGCTATATATCTTTTCTGTTGTATCCAAACTGGACTTATGCTGCCTTTTATCAATCCCAAAATCAAACGCAGCAAAGACAGCAGAGCGCATTTTGTGCCTTAATGTTTCGGACATTTTATTTTCCCCTTTCTACCTTTAAAGAATCTCCATACCCCACGGTTTCTAGCCGTTTCCGCATCCCCATAGATTTTCCGGTCCAAAGCCTTGTCCCGGAAAATCTATGAGGACACTGTGACAGTGATTTGTCGAAAAAATTTAAGGGTTCCGGGACAACCGGTAGACCCTTAATAACCTAAATAATTGATAGTTACAAATACATTTGACAGTTAAATGATTCAGTTCCTCCGCCCATTCAGTGGGCTATATATGGTACCAGTCCTGCCTGTCATAACAGGGCTGTCGTGCCTTTCTCCGCTTTTTGGAGCAGATACGATTACCTACTCCAAATCGCTATATCTCCGTTTTTTACTCCCATATTTTACTATAATTTTACAGTTAAATTATGTAATTATCTGTAAATTATAATTTAGGAAATCCGAAAAAAAACTAAAAACTCTGTTGCTATAAAATTTACAAGTTGTATGCTGCATATCTATTTTTAAAAACATCGGTGCAGCAATCCCATGTCTACCTTGTTTTTGATAGTAATACTTAATAATACTTAGTAATTATCTAACGGACACAACAAGGAGGTCACCAGCTAGATTGACAAGCTACTTGCTCAGGCGTTGCCCTATCCTTGTAGGACAATCATATACTCTATCGTATTGTACCTGAGACTTAGTGCCATTGGCGCCTCCTTATCTGAATATTTACACAGATAATGTGCAGGATTTGAAAAAATTTCTTTTTCTACTTAATCTACTCAATCCACTATCTACATCTGCCTACAGACAACTAAGGAGCCAAGCCACATATATAGCCTCCCGACATCTTTAACTGATCTACAACTATATAGTGATAGATTGGAGCAACAAATAGAAGAACTAGATTAAATAAAACGAATAAATAAAAGAATCTGATTCCATCTTACTATGGCGAGCAATACTAAGAAAGAATCCACTTCCATTAAACTATTGCCTGCCAGAGTAAATAACAGCATATTAACGTCTAACGTCATATCTAAAAATATTTAATTACACGCATATATCAGTGAAAAAACTACACAGCTATATGTGTGCCTTTTAATACATAGATATAGCTGTGCTATTTATACACACAACTTATTCCTCTCATGACCTTTTATACTTTACTTCAACAACAACTAATGATAAAATATTTTATATTATAAATTATAACAATATTTATTAAAATAAAAAATAAGTAAGGGGAACAAATGAATAACCTAGATAATATAAAAGAAACAAAAGAAATAGGTACATTAACTAAAAAAGAATTGGAAATGATGACTGTACTGTGGGGGAGTGATACTGCCTTAACAGCTTCAGAAATTTTAAAAGCATCTACAGATAAAACCTGGAAAGACAAGTCACTTCATATACTGATTAATTCACTATTGAAAAAAAATTTAATAGTAGTTGATGGATTCAAAAAAATGGAGAAAGTATACGCCCGATCGTTTAAACCGGCTATATCTCAGACTGACTATATTTGGACCCATCTGACTTCAGGATTGGACAAGAAAAAAAGAAGAAATCTTATTGAAGAAATAATAAAAAATTTCGATCAGGAAGAACTCTTAATAGCGAAACAAATTATAGAGTGCATAATCCAATAAAAAAAGAAAAAAGGTCTAGCTGCTGCCAGACCTTCTTTTAATACTATATCATCCGATTCAATCAACAATAAAAAGAATCGAATTCCATTTATTATTTTTTCTTAGACTTTTTATCAGATTTCTTCATTTTCTCTTCCAGTATCATTTTTTGATACAATTTCATAAGTTCCTCCACACAATCTTCTTCACTCATTTTAAGACTAAAACCATATGCAGCCATTACAGCTTTGTCATTCGCTATATGAGCTTTTCTGAGTTCTATAGGCATCAAAAGAGGATCATATAAATCTGCAAGACTGCTATTTGGATAAAAGGCTCTGGCATCCAAAATAGATTTTGCAGTTTCTGATATATTCTTTTTATGTTCCACTGTAAGTTCTGGTATTGGAAAAGTATTATATACAAGGTCCTTTGAATAAGAATAATCATTTTTTAACCGTACCGCAACTTTTCGCATCCAGGCATTATGTACATTGGAATTCAGTATTCCAAACATGAACAAATCAGCATTAGGAATTAAAAATACACGATTATTAACAATGGTATCTCCATCTACATATCCCATAGGAATGTACCTTCGACGTGAAGATGAAACAATAGGAACAATTACAAAAGGCTCTCCAACTGGTTGGGTTTGCTGTGCAAATAGAGTTGGAGTTTCAGCAAATTTACGAATTTCTTTTGCTTTACTCGATAATCTAAAATCTTTTACAGCTTGTATGCGTTCCATTACTTTAGGTAAAGTTCTCAATTCTTTTGGTTCTGCATCTTTAAGAAATAAAATCCACCTTTGAGTATTATTGATGTATTCTTTAGAACCGAGAAAACGATACATAAATTTAGCTGCATTAGGCTCCTCTCGTAGAAATTCTTCTTTTTCATCTTCAGTAAATGTATAAAATCCACCATCTCTTGGGATATTACCATATACCATAGGTTGACGATCTGAAATAGGTTTATTTCGACTTCTTATTACAACCGTGTATTTATCATCCAGATATGGACTAATATAATCTACAATTCTTCCGTTAGCTGCATTTTGATCGAATGAATCAAATAATAGTTTTTCTTTTTTATCTACAAGTGAAAATCCGATTATTACACAAAAGACTGCAGCTTTTTGAGATGCTTCGCTTTCCCACTTAAAGGTGTTGTATGCAAAATTTATCTTTAAATGATAATTATTTAATAATGTATACCACAAACTCTCTAAATGGGTTCCTTGCACTACAGTATTAGTAGAAACAAAACCACACTCTATCTTAGAATTTTGAATATACCTACTTGCAAGCAGATACCAAGCAGATACATAATCTAAACGACCCTGTTTATTATTAAATATGCGCTTCATATCCTCTTTTTGTTCAATGGATACATTTTTATGACCAACAAAAGGAGGATTCCCCATTATATAAGATAATTCATTAGCCGAAACAACACTATTCCAATCAATTTTTAAAGCATTACCTTCCGTGATATTAACATATGTTTTTAAAGGTAAAAAATCCCCATCAAGACCATATATAATATTTTTTGTTTCATCCAGCATCTGAGACTCAGCTATCCATAAAGCTGTTTTAGCAACTGTAACAGCAAAGTCATTTATTTCAATACCATAAAACTGTTGGATAGACACTTTAATAATATCCGATGCCGCAACACCTAAAACTCCTTGTCCTTCACCATACAATACCCGTAATACTTTGTTTTCCAGTCTTCGTAAAGATAAATAAGTTTCTGTAAGAAAATTACCTGAACCACAGGCTGGATCTAAAAATTTTAAATGAGCTAATTTTTCCTGAAAATCCATAAGTTTTTTTCTTTTAACATTCAAAGTTTTATAGGCTTGTATAGTCTCAAATTCTTCTTGTAATTCATCCAGAAATAACGGATCAATCACCTTATGTATATTTTCAATAGAAGTGTAATGCATACCTCCAGAACGTCTTGTCTCAGGATTTAATGTACTTTCAAATACTGCACCAAAAATAGTCGGAGAAATATCCCTCCAGTTAAACTCCTCAGAAGCCTTTGTTAATAATAATTCTCGAATTTCTTCTGTAAACTGAGGTATTTCTACACTTTCATCAGCAAATAATCCACCATTTACATACGGGAAATCAACCAATTCTTCTTCTAAATAATCCTCACGGTCTTCTTCTTCTGTATCCAACACTTTAAACAATTCGATCAATGCTCTCCGGCAATCTCGCGCTTCATAACGTGCCAGATAGTCATGGAACATATTATGTTTTTCACCAAAAATGCCAGCATCTTCGGCATATAAACAAAATACCAAACGAACACATAAAGCATTTAAACTCTTTAGCTTATGTTCTCTTTTTTCTTTTTCTACTGCTGTCTCATTCTTTTTTTCTTCAGGAATCTTATATTGCTTCAAGAAAGCATTATAAAGTAACCCGACAATATCTCCTGCCTTAATAGATACTTCCATCTCATGAGATATTTTTTGGACTTCTTTTTCTATCAAAAAATCTAACAGAGAATACTTTGTCTGCAATTCTTCCAACATGATTTTTGTTGGCTCTGGCTGCTTCTCATTCATATCATAAATCCAGATTTCCGCAAAATTACAGGTAACTATCCATCTTGCTCTCTCGTCAAAAATAAGCTTACTGTTATAACGATCAGCCTGCTCGAAAGGGGTAAGGTCTATATCACCTGAATTGCGAATCTTTTTATTTAAAGGGACATTTAAGCTTTTCTGCTCAATAATGACTCTTGTCTCAGGGATATAAACATCAATTCGCTTTGTATTACCATCTACAACCACCTTTTTTTCAAAATCAATACGTTCCGTTACATTTTCTACACCAAATACATTAGATAACAATTCTATCCAATAAGACCGACCATCTTCGTCCTCTTTCCCTTTTCCACGCCATCTATTAATAAACTGTCTTGCAGCTTCTCTTTGTTCTGAGCCTGTCATTAACACTTTCCTCCAATAATTTCAATATCAATCTTTACAAAAAATTTTAACATAGGCATACGGAAATGGAAAGAAAAAGACTTGGAATATATCAGTATGTTATAATAAATTATAATAATCAATAAAGGGAGGAAATAATATGCAACGATTATATAAAATCAATCCAACATGCCCTGGCTGCGGCGAAGAGCATTTATATTGGCAAGTTGGATTAACAGATGAGGAACAAGCAATTTTAGACACACACACGGAAGAACACAAAGGAGAATCATCCATCGTCTCTTTGATGTCCCCTCCAGGTCTTATAATCACGCGAAGATTAAAGTGTGGGCTGTGCGGAACAGAATTTGAAGCACGATGTGCAATTTACAAAGAAGATGAGGTCGGCTACACTCACCCTGATATGATCCCAGGCTGTCAAATGGGAGAAAAACCAGTATTTTAACATTTTATTTTTTTTATACACAAAAAGTCCTAAACATGATACAATAGCAAGGCTACCGCCCCTTATACAGGTACGGAAAGGGGGTGCGTTATTGTGAATATAATTTCTTCGTTTATGCTTTCTATTCTGGCAAGTGTAATCGCCTACTACATTTGCAAATGGCTGGATAGAAAATAAGCAGCTGGTAGTCAGCCTGGGGACTAATCCACCTCGCCAAAACGGAAAAAAAGCCCCGGAGTTTGCGCCTCCGGGGCTTTTGCTGCGTTACTATGAACACATTTCTTCGTTTGCCTACAGGCATTATATCATATGCATTTTTCATTTTCAATATGTCTATTTCCAAAAAAGAATTCGATTCCTTTTAATTTTATAATCCCCCCTTTTCTAAATTATACTAAAGAATCAGATTCCTTCCTACTATTGCGTATCACAGTTTAATAAATCTTCATTCCAATCCTTACTCTCTGGTAAAATATAATCTAAGTCATTATTTCTTACTCTGCAGGCTTCTCCTGCAGCATCATTATCAACAGCTAATATAATCTTATACCCTGCCGGTTGCCTTTTTAATCTGTCTATTGTCTGCTGATTAGCAACACCCCCTAAGCTAACATATATCGCCTTCTGCGACTCTTTTGCTAACGCATGAAGTTGGTACAAGCTAATTGCATCAATCGCCGCCTCGCAGACATACACACACTCCACAGTACCTTCCCATGGTTTAAACCACCAAAACCGATCGGCTTGTCCCTTATATACCCGATGATAAGGTTTACCATATGTATATGTCCCCCGTGCCTCTGCAAAATCTCGTTCTTTATTCACAAAAATAATATTATTTCTCTCTGCAGACTGATAAATAATTTTTTGCCGTATCAGTAAATTTATAATATCCACTGATATCCCACGAGCTTGCAGATAAGCATATAACTGCTTCCAACGCCCTTCTAATGGCTTCGGAAACTCCACCGGCACAACTATATCCTGTTTCTTTTCTATCCTAACAGCAAGCGGAGAACTTTGTCCAACAAGAGCAAAAACTGCATCATCTAAATCATATCCCATGTATCGCACCAGAAAATCAACCGAATTTCCTGTTTCACCCGAAGCAAAATCCTTATATCCAGCATACCCTTTTTTTACAGATATACTATGATTACACTTAGGTCTTAAACTATTACCATCCTTAATGCAATCAGATAAATGATTACACATCAAATAATCATATAAATTAGCTTTTCTGGCAGACTGCATCTGACTTTTTGTAAAATGCTGCATATAATACCCTCCCTATATAATAATCACGCATCAAAAGGCGTGTTAAAACTCTCCGGCAAACGTACAAAACCATCTGGATCAGCATTTTCCATCGACAACTCACTCACATTTTGCGGCATAACTGGTCTAAACAAGTCAAACTGCGGAAAATACTCAAAATTACAAGTATAACTAGATACACCAAAACGATTTTTCAAACAAACTAGCTCCACACGCCGAGGATTGGCCGCTTTGGCTTCTTTAATTTTTTGCCGTTTTTCATTAATCTTAGCGGCAGAGTTAAAAAGTGCGTCATGCAATACTTCTAACTGCAATCCCCAAACTACATCTGCAGTATATTCAATTCCACCCGACTCTTTAAAACTTTCAAAATCTACCTGTGTTAGATAATTCTGCCTGTTAAATGATGATACTACCATCATAACTAATTTATGCTTTGCTTGCAATTTCTTGAGCCGCGATACATGCATATCCACAAGATCTTTTGCCGTCTTGTTACTGCCCTCCGGCGGCTGTATAACCTGCAAATAATCAATCACAACAACAGGTTTTTGCCGCTTCTCCTTAATAAAAATCTCTACATCGTTTTCAATAGATTCCATCGTTGCACTAAATGTATTTTCCACAACATATACGTTATTTGCGTACTCATTATATATCCGCTCAGCAGCCATAACACGCTCATCCACACGCCCTTTACGTATCTGCAAGGATGTCCTAGCTGTTCTGGCATCCACCTGCGCCATAATTCTCGATAAACTCTTAGTTGTAAGCTCCAGACGTGTCTGCTCCAACGAAAAAAATAATACTGGTTGCCCTGCACAAGCAATCTGATCAGCCATCTGATGAATAAATGTAGTCTTACCAAGAGAGCTAACAGCCCCCAAAACATAAAAGCCAGGATACAGATTGGTTATCAAATCTAAATTACGATAACCAGACTTAATACGTCCACCCTTCACAAAATCCTCAATATCTGCAGACAAACTATTAACCATATAATCTTTATTACTTATAAATTTAGACTGCTGCTCCATAATTAATACCTCCCGTATAAAAAATGTCTTACGGGGATGGAAAGAAAAAATTATATATGGATTAAGATTATTTCTTAAGTCAAGGATATATAAGACTTAAAGAATACGATTCCTTTTGTCTTATAAAACCTACAGATTGGATGGAAATTCTTTTTCTTTCCATCTCCGTAAAATTTATTTTTTAGTTATATTGATATTATAAAAAAGTGGGCATTGCTAAAGCAAATGCCCGCTTTTCGTTAATATAATATTAGTATATTATATTATTAAGAGAGTTCTTACGTCGAAATATTCTGTAAATATGCGGCTTTTGCGATTTGGTTCAGGACACTTCTCCGAAAAATGTAGGACACTTCTCCGAAAAATGTAGGACACTTCTCCGAAAAATG
>ENA-OPBS01002085-OPBS01002085.1-human-gut-metagenome-genome-assembly--contig:-NODE-2085-length-14535-cov-2.994890_pt1 | contig 14535 bp, 10 predicted proteins | sample MGYA00241074_ERZ501463 | MGnify/ENA primary metagenome ERZ501463 (study PRJEB25962, sample SAMEA2042578) | human gut metagenome | biome: human gut; feature: human-associated habitat; material: faeces...
CAGAATATCTGATCATGCCCGAACACCTCTCCGACTGTGCATATTCAAGATGGGTGTAAAGCACCAAAATCAGCAGCCCCCCCACATAGACAGGTAAATAAGCGTATGTCCGCCCATTTTATGATGCAGAATGGGGTAAGCTGAACATGATCAGCCAACGAGGACGAAGAGGAAGAAACGGTAGGAGACAAATAAAAAATGCCCGTCACAGCTTTCAAAACCGTGACGGGCATTTTTTAGTTCCATTCCCCCATCAAAAGGAAATCACGGATGTTTCGGTGCTTAATGCCGTTTCTGCTCATATCAAACTCATCCAGAGAAACGACATATTTGGGGAAGTTATCTCGGATGCTATCATATACCCCAAACTCACGGGCTATGGTTTCTTCTGATGCAAGCAGATAGGCAACCTGAATATATAGCTTCTCACCGCGTTTATCACATACGAAGTCGATCTCTTTATCGCCTGTCCTGCCAACCGTGACCTGATAGCCTCTGCGAAGCAGTTCCAGATAAACGATATTCTCAAGGATCAGGTTGATGTCTCGTGTGTTACCGCCGTAGACAGCTTCACGGATGCCGTGATCTGAAATGTAGTATTTTTCGTTGGATGCAAGGATTTGTTTGCCCTGTAAGTCTTCACGCTTCACCTGATAAAATAGATACGCGTCGCAGCAGTATTTGATGTAGTTCAGGATGGTCTCCGGTGCAACGGTTCGCTTCTCATTTTTGAGGAACTTCGCCAGAGAAGTTGCAGAGAAGGTATTACCCGCATTTGCCATTACATAGGCGATAATGCGCTCCAACAAGTCAACATCACGGATCTTGTTTCTCTTTACAATATCCTTTAATTGGACCGAGTTGAACAGGTCATGAAGATACTGCTTAGACGGCTCATCGGCATAGCGGAGGTTCGCAAGATAAGGCATACCACCAGTCAGAAGGTACTTCTGGAAAACCTTCTGCATCGGTTCATCAGGCGCAGTTGGGCGGTACAGCTCCATAAACTCTGCAAAAGAGAAGGGATAGATCACAAACTCCACATATCGTCCACCCAAATAGGTTGCGAGTTCACCTGACAGCAGCTTGGCATTGGAGCCGGTGATGTAGATGTCGCAGTCCAGCGAGACACGGAATGAGTTGACACACTTCTCCCAATCCTTGACTTCCTGGATCTCATCGAAAAACAGATACACCTTGCCGCCGATGTCAGCAGCTCTTTTCGTGATCTCATCATGCAGAGCCTTAGCGGTTTGCAGATGGGAATAGCTCATATCTTCAAAATTGATGGAGATAAACTGAGACGGACTGACACCAGACTGCACGAGTTCCTGCTTGATAAGCTCCAACATGACCGATTTTCCGCAACGGCGAATACCGGTCATGACCTTGATAAGCTCCGAGCCAATGAACGGACGGATGCGGCTCATATACATTTCGCGTTTTATCATGAGTTTTAGCCCCCTTCCTCGTGATCGTCCACAGTATATCACATTTACAGCTGAAATACAACGCAGAACAATAATTTTATAAGTTATAACTGATAAAAACAAATTACAACAAAATTTGACGGATACACTTCGAAAGTTCGTCTAAGAAACAGAGGTATATTGTTTGATTTTGGTCATCGCAGGAAAGCCAAGCCAAGCGTGGCATCGTTCAAAAATATAAGAGCGAGCGATCACGACAAGCATAGGAAGATAAAATACGCTGTGGAGGTCGATCCAAAATCAAATAATCAACCAAGTGCATGGTTTCCCTCTGCCGATTGGCGACCTATCCATACGGCAAATGGAACAGAAAGCCTTCAGCGGGTTTTCCGCCGTGGGCTTTGCGGTACCTGTAAAATAGCCGCATAGAGCCTGATGGCCGTCAAGGAGGTTTGACCATGAACGAACGCATCATCACCAACGACCAGATCGCCGCCTACGCCGCCCACCTCCGCAGGGAGGAGCGCGCCCCCGGCACCATTGAAAAGTACCTGCGGGACGCGAGGAGCTTTGCCGTCTGGCTGGACGGCGCGCCGGTCACAAAGGAGAATGCGACCGGCTGGAAGGAGCAGCTGCGCGCCCAGGGCTATGCCCCGGCCACCATCAATTCCATGCTGGCCGCCCTGAACAACCTGTTCCGGTTTCTCAGCTGGAACGAATGTCACATGAAGTTCCTCAAAATCCAGCGCAGGCTGTTTCGGGACACAGCACGGGAGCTTACCCGCACGGAGTATGAGCAGCTGATCCGCGCCGCCGAGACGCAGGGCAAGCACCGGCTGGCGCTGCTGATGGAAGCCATCTGCGCCACCGGCGTGCGGGTGTCCGAGGTAAAATATCTGACCGTAGAAGCTGCCAGAACCGGATGTGCGGAAATCTCCCTCAAAGGCAAGATACGCACCATTCTCCTGCCGAACAAGCTGTGCCGCAAGCTGCTGAAATACGCCAAGAAACAAAAAATCGCTTCCGGCGAGATCTTTCTCACCAAAAGCGGAAAAGGGCTGTCCCGCCGCCAGATTTGGGCGGAGATGAAGCGGCTGTGCGCGGCGGCGGGCGTGGAGCCGTCCAAGGTGTTCCCCCACAATCTGCGCCATTTGTTTGCCACGGCGTTTTACCGGGCGTGTAAGGATATTGCAAAGCTGGCGGACGTGCTGGGTCACAGCAGTATTGAAACCACCCGCATCTATCTTGTCACCAGCGGCGCGGAGCACCGCAAGCAGCTGGACCGATTGGGGTTGATTGTTTAGGCATCACACAATCAACATTTTGTGATCTGCACCTGTGTTTGAGGACCTGCCCACCGCTATTCACCGGTGTCTTTTTTCCATTTGGGCAGGGGGCAAACCGTGTTTAGGGCGCACGAATTTAAGGTCGTAAAATTTTTACGTTTTCCGACCTCGTTTTTTGTGCCACAAGTTTGGAAACTCCTTGAAAATTATAAGGAACTGTGGTAATATTCTCTTATAATATGTAGACAGACATCACTGCATTTGGCATATTTAGTAGTCAAAATGTTGATTCTGTTTGCTGACATAAGGAGGGGGGATGCGCTTGCACCATTTGTATTCCCATGTCTGTGGAGACAGGCAAAGCATCAATTTCCTGTACAAGAAGGAGGAAAAAAGAACATGAAAAAAAGATTGTTATCCATGCTGATGGCAATGTGCCTGATGGCGACGATGGTTCCTGCGGCGTTTGCGGCGGACACCGACCAGCCTGACACCATCACCCTGCCGAATGGCGAGGTGCGGGAGATTCCGACGGTGGAGTTTCCGGATGCTCCGGCGACGCTGGCCGAGACTAACAGCAATGAGGTTGAGACAATCGACAGCGTAGCAAAGTTTTTTGAGATTAACGAGGACCCTACAAACTGGTATTCCAATAAGACCTTTGAGATTACTACGGATCTGGACTTTACAAATAGTCCCACGCCTGCGGAGTGGGGTGGATATATCCAATTCTTCCGGGGCACATTGAACGGAAATGGTCATACAATCCGCGGCCTTGCGAATAATCGCGCTCTGATTTACGGCATCATCGGTGGTACGATTCAGGACCTGACTTTTGAGCACAATGCCACTGCGGAAAATGGGTCAGCTTCCTTCATCACCTTTATGCCTGCTAAAATGGACGGTGTTGACCAGCATCTCACTATGAAGAATGTAAAGGCCACCGGCAGCATCTCTCTGACTGGTTCTGACCAGTCCAACTATGCTCCCTTCCTTTATGCCGCGCCGCGTGGCGGCTTGACTATGGAAGAATGTGTCAATGATGCATCCATCACCGGCAGCATCTACGGAAGCGTATTCCACGGCTACTACCCGCTGTTTTACGGTCCCGGGGCTCCATATACGTTCAAGGATTGTGTCAATAACGGCGAAGTTACCATGCAGTATGCTGGGATGTTCTTCGGAAATTCTTCCAGTATGGAAGGCGTGGTAGGGCGCGACGAGTTGTACCTGACGATTTCCGGGTGTAAAAACAATGGTAAGATTCGTGGAACGACTGATGCCAAATATTTTGCTGCGCCTGTTGCTGAGTTCGGAAGCAATATGGATGACGTAGAAGCCGCACTGGAACCTGCTCCCGCAAATGCAATCGTAACAGGCTCGGTGGACATTGCCCCGATTTATGTGGAGAAAATCGGCGGCACCGGCTCTCTGTGTGAGAAAGAACCCTTGACTGGTTTTGGTGCTTCTCTGGACGAAGATGGTATCACTTTGAACATCACACGGGCCACGACCGAAGGACTCTCTGAGGTTCACCACTATACAGTTGCCATTAGTGCGTATGTAAATATGTGGGATACAACTACCAACAGCTTTGAGGGTACCGACCGATATACTGTCTCAAAGGACTATGCTGTTGAATCTTTTGCCGAGGGCGTGACAACCTTTGATGCTGATTTGTTGGTATATGGTTTTGCGGACATGGAGGTCGGTAGTTATGTTGAGCCACCAGAGGGGATCGACTTCGGCATGAGAAAGGACAGTAACGGAACACTTTATTATGAAGTCGACCGGGAGAGCGGAGCGGAGCCGTTTGAACTGTATGTATCCAATCAGAAGGATGAGAATGGACCGGTCGGAAATGGAACAAAAGCGGCTGAAATCGTTACTGTGGCTGCTTATACTGAAAGCGGCGTGATGCTGGACTGTGTCACTGTGGATCTGCCGTAATGTAAGGGTGAGAAAAGTATGAAGAAAATTTTGAATATTTTTCTCTGCCTTGCGCTGATGGTACAATTTATACCGACGGCGACAGCGGCGAAAGCAAGTCCTCCGATTTCCGTGTCCTATACTTATTCACGGGTTGCATCGGGCGTAGAGAGTTACCCTTCGGAGAACCTTGATGAAATTGAATGGACTGAAAGTAATCGCTCTCGGACTACAAAATTTGATACATTTTCCGATGCATTAGAGGCTCTGTCCTCCGGTCTGATTTATGTGCAGAATGATAAGGCACTTTTTGAGGTCAATAAAACTCAGCCGGTTACGATTACGCTGAGCGGGACTACAACCGAGGACGGAAATACAATTTCTAAAAAGGTTATTGTTTCCGAGCCTGCGGATACCGCGCTGATCGGCGACGCAGACGAGTCCGAATTAGCATTGGATATTGCTGACATCAAGGTGAACACGAGTAAAGGAAATCATATCATCACTTTCTCTGGCGGTCTTGAAGTACAGAACGGCGCAACCCTGACTTTGGGCAATAATGCAAGCTATAATCCGCAAGTCACTATCAACTACACATTCGGCGGCGATGTAGTTGTAGCCGGAGAACTGAAGTTTGACGGCAACATGAACAAGAATAGTAGTGTAACCTTTTCCGAGGGCGCTGCGCTGACGGTGCAGGAGACAGGTACTGCGTCTATTGGTCATGTCAAGGTATCAGGCGGTTCTGATGAACAGCCTTTGATCACCGTCGCAGAAGGCGGAACATTGAACGTCAGTGCGCCGGATATGGGCAGCGAAGGCGGAACGATTGAGGCGGCTGGAACTGCCATTCAGAACAATGGCGGCACCCTGAATTTGGGGTCCGGCACCATCAAGAGCACATCCAATGACAGCAGCGTGCCCGTCATTTCCTCTAATGGCGGCAATGTAAACCTCAAGATCACGCAGGAAACTGATTCCCAAACTCCTCCGGTGATGGTGGTTGAAGGCGCTCCTGCAATTAGTGTTACCGGCGATGCGACTTTGACGGTTGAAGAAGGCAGCATCAGCAATACGACCGGCGCTCCTGCCGTGACGGTTGGCGAGGGCGCAACTGTTGTGATCCCCGAGGGTTCCTCCGCGAAGATCGAGAGCACCGGCGAGGGTTCTGACAACAACGCCGCTATCACGCTGGCTCCCGGTGCGACTATCGAAAAGGGCGGTGCGGCTCCTGTTACCGTTGGCGGTAGCGAGGGCGACGATCCTGCTTCCAACTACATGGACAACCACGGCAACATCGTGCTGGCCAGCGGCAGCGATGACGGCAAGGTTGCTCCTAATACCGTTATCACGCAGGACGGCACTGCAATCTCTGGCACGAATGAGCTTCCCACCGTGAAGGACGACGGTTCCGTGACCATCCCCCAGGGCGGCGCGACCATCACGAACCCGGAGGGCGATAAGGTCGAAGTCGACAGTGATACAGAGATCCCGTCCATCGTTATTGGTGTGAAGGATGGAACCACCGGTAAGGTGGAGACCTCTAAGCGCATCGAGCTGGGCGACGGTACTCTGACTCTGGAAACCGCTGTCTTTGATAGTGAGATCGATCTTGAGGATTACACTTGCACCGTGGCGAGCGATAAGGAGAATGTTGCGACAGCCGAACTTCAGGACGGCAAGCGTAACGGTATCTATCCGTACCGAATCGACCGTCAGCTCAAGCGCGTGCGAAATGGAAACCGACTTGACGGAGGGATAAAGCACCTTCAGCTCAGGGATAATCTTTTTGCCCAATTCATCGTATTTACGGTACTGTTCCAAGTCCTTTTCCAAAGAAGAAATCTGCTGCTTCTGCTCCACCAGACGCTGTTCGCTGTTCTTGTAGAAATCTTCCATAACCATGGCGCGGATAGACGACATATCCAGCGACTCGTTATTCATTCCCTGGAGCACAACCAGCTTCGTATTGTCCAGTTTATAATCTTTCATTTTACTGCGGGCGATGGCAATAGAGGCTTCCGGCACTTCCTGACCTATCAGGACTACCCGTATCTCATGGTGCTTGCCCTCATGGTGGATTTTCTTATCCAATACCTGCGTATTCTCAAAGGCAAGCTGCTCGTTTACAAAGCGGTTGGCCGCACTTTCAAAGAAGGTGTCCTGAATAATTCCCACTGTGAGATACACCGCCGGACACATCGTAAGGACAGCTATCAGCACGATATACTTCCGCACCTTCTTTTCACGGTTCTTATCCACAAACTCCTTGCGCTGGAAGTGCATTACCCGTACGCCGATAAAAGTAGCCAGACTGATGAATACGGAGTTAATGAAATAAAGGTAGAATGCACCGAGGAAATAAATCAGGTTTCCCGTTGCCAGTCCATAACCTGCCGTACACAGCGGCGGCATCAATGCCGTGGCAATGGCGACACCCGGAATCACATTGCCTTTCTCCTTCGTGGAGAGTGCCACTACTCCCGCAAGACCGCCCATCAGTGCGATGAATACGTCATAAATCGTCGGTGAGGTACGCGCCAGCAACTCCGACTGCCCCTCGGCAACCGGGCTTACCAGGAAAAAGACGGTAGCCGTGGTGACACTGAACAGCGTAGTTATCAGGAAACTTTTCAACGAGCGCTTCATCAGCTCGAAATCGTTCAGACCCACTGAAAGCCCCACTCCCATGATAGGTCCCATCAACGGCGAGATAAGCATCGCACCGATAATTACAGCGGTAGAATTGACATTCAGACCGAGTGAAGCCATAAAGATGGCAAATATCAGAATCCATAAATTGGCCCCTTTAAACTCGACACCCTTACGGATGGAGTCTACAGTGGCAAGTTCATTGTCTTTATCTTTGCGCAAATCGAGATACTCTTTCAGGAAGTTCTTGACGGCAAATACATTCCGGTTGGGATTGACAGGCTGTTCCATAAAAATAATTCTATTTTCGGATAAAACGATTGATAACAGGTATTTGACTAAGCGGCAAATCGCGCTTTATAATATAGGCTATAAACAGGCATAACAACAGCGTACGGAACGTCATACGCAGACAGATGTTTTCAATAGGTACACATTCCGCAGCTACATAAAGCACCGTAGCCAACAGCACATAGCACCCTATCGACTTTAAATCGTACTGAATCGGGTATTTCTTCTGACCGACAAAATAAGAGAGCAGCATCGCAACGCCGTAACCCGTAAATCCGGCCCATGCGCAAGCCATATACCCGAACTTCGGAATTAAAAAGATATTCATCACCACCAGAATCGTGCAGCCTATCAGTGAGAAATAAGCTCCCCAACGCGTTTCGTCAATCAGCTTGTACCAGAAAGAGAGATTGAAATAAATTCCCATGAAGATTTCCGCAGCCATTACAATGGGCACAACACGCAACCCCGGCCAATAGTCGCGGCCGATGATGTAGCGGAGAATATCCAGATAGAACATCACTGCCAGAAAAGCCACCAGTGTAAAGATGATAAAAAACTTCATGGCCTGCGCATACACCTGCTTGTTGTCCTTATCGCGGCTCTTGCCGAATACAAAAGGCTCGTAGGCGTAGCGGAAAGCCTGTGTCAGCATCGCCATCACCATGGCAATCTTGCTGGCGGCTCCATAGATGCCGAGTTGTACGGTGGCTTCCGCCTGGTCGGGGTAGACAAAGGGAAAGATAATCTTGTCCGCTACCTGATTCAGGATGCCCGCAATGCCCAACACCAGCAACGGCAGGCTATAAGCAAGCATCCGCTTCAGCAGTTTCCTGTCCAGCACATAAGCGAAACCGCGCAATTCGGGTATCATGCACAGCATGATGGTAGAAGTGCACACAAGATTGAAGAGGAAGGCATACGCCACATCATCGCCCTTCATCCAGACATAATAAATCAGGTTCAAGGCTATGTTCAGGAAGATGAACAGCAGTTTGAGCGCTGCAAACTTGACGGGCCGTTTCTTATAGCGCAAATAAGCGAAAGGAATGCTTTGAATGGCATCCATCGCCACTACAATCATCATCATTCCCACGTACCAGGGATGCTCTCCATATTCCAGCCAGTCGGCAACCGGTTGAAGAAACAGCAGTCCCAGCGCAAGGAATGTCAGCGCACCGATGCCTACGCTGAGCAATGTTGTGGAATACACCCGCATCGGGTCGTCCTCTCCTTTATTGGCAAAGCGGAAAAAGCCCGTTTCCATGCCGCACGTCAGCAGCACCAGCAACAGTGCCACCCACGCATAGATATTAGTCACAACGCCATAGCCCCCCGACTGTGCAGACAAGGCCATGGTGTATACGGGTACTAACAGATAGTTGAGGAAACGCCCCACAATACTGCTCAACCCGTAAATGGCAGTTTCTTTTGCCAATGATTTCAATCCAGCCACGTTATTCAGTGTTTTATTATACTCTCTAACCGGTCGCTTATCAATAAGCGTCAATCATTAAATAACGTCTTCTGGCTATTGTAGAGGCTCCGCCCCAAATGTTTATAGGCCAGTTCCGTTACTTCACGACCGCGGGGAGTGCGTTTCAGGAAGCCTTCCTTTATCAGGAACGGTTCATAAACTTCTTCGATGGTTCCCGCATCTTCTCCCAAGGCCGTAGCGATGGTTGTAAGTCCCACCGGACCGCCCTTGAACTTATCGATAATCGTACAAAGTATCTTATTGTCTATCTCATCCAGTCCGTACTTGTCAATGTTAAGCGCCTCGAGTGCGAAGTTGGCGATTTCCGTATCGATGCTGCCCGAACCTTTCACCTGTGCAAAGTCCCTCACGCGACGCAGCAAGGCATTGGCGATACGCGGCGTACCGCGACTGCGGCTTGCGATTTCCGAAGCGGCTCTTGTGGAGCAGGGTACGTCCAGTATGCTTGCCGAACGGCGGATAATACCGCTCAGCACATCATCGTCATAATACTCCAGATGGAGATTGATGCCGAAACGGGCACGTAGCGGAGCCGTCAGCAAACCGCTGCGGGTGGTGGCCCCCACCAGCGTAAACGGATTCAAATCAATCTGTATGCTTCGCGCCGACGGGCCTTTGTCTATCATGATGTCGATGCGGTAGTCTTCCATTGCCGAATACAGATACTCTTCCACTACGGGACTCAGCCGATGTATCTCGTCGATGAAAAGCACATCGTTCGGCTCCAGGCTGGTGAGTACGCCTGCCAGGTCGCCCGGCTTGTCGAGCACCGGACCGGAAGTAATCTTGAAACCTACTCCCAATTCATTGGCTATAATGTTGGAAAGTGTGGTCTTTCCCAATCCGGGAGGACCGTGAAGCAACACATGATCCAGGGCCTCGCCCCTGAGACGGGCAGCCTTCACGAAAATGCGCAAATTATCAACCACCTTATCCTGTCCGCTGAAATCCTCGAAGTTCAAAGGGCGGAGAGCGTTCTCGAAGTCACGCTCCTTGCTGGTGAGCTGATGCTCGCGTATGTTAAAATCTTCTTGTTCCATTAAAATTCAATCTATACAACGACAAAGATAGTGCAAACCGAGAGCAGAATAAAATGAATCCATTCATTTTTTATATCGAAATGCCGCTTATCTCCGCTTCCGGACAAAGATAAAGAAATCTTTCAACGTTTCATAAACTCCTTCCTTTCTTCTTCCGGGAATTTCTCTATGGCATAGCGCAGCATTGTCCGCGGCATCACCTTGCTGTGTTTCTCAAGAAACTGCACCAGCAAATCCTTATCCCTCTTTCCCATCTCACGCAGCATCCAGCCCACCGCTTTCCGCATCAAATCGTGCGGATGGTGCAGCAACCGTTCCGAAAGCGCCAGAATATCGGTGAAATCACCGTTTTTGATAAGCGTATAAGTAGAAACCACCGCAATGCGTTGCTCCCAGAGCAACGCACCGTCTGCCAGGCGATAAAGGTCGTCGCGGGATTTGTCTTTCAGATATTCTCCCACGATACCCGGAGCGGACAAGTCTACCAAATCCCAGTTGTTGATACGTGCCGTCTGCGAAAGGTAGAAGTCATAAATAAGCTTCCTTTCCTTTTCACCGCTTTTCTTAAAACGCTCCACCAGCATCAGCAAAGCGCAAAGCCGGCACTCGTGCCACTGACTTTGCAGCAGTTCCGCCATTACAGCAAACGGAGCATCCTTGTGTTGCTTCGCCACCGTGCGGGTATTCGGAACCACTACACCCAGAAATTTATCGCCCTCGCCGTATTCTCCCTTTCCCGTCTTGAAGAAACGGGGAAGATATTCCCTTTTTACCGGATCGGCATACGTCTCCAATTCCCTTTGGATATCTGCGGCAATATCCGCTATTTCTTCCGTTGAAATCGGATTATTCTGCAGCGTGCCTGCCAACGGGATTTTCCTTTTTCTCATCACTCACCGTTTGATTTACATGTACTTGAATTATCTTGCCAGCAGACAAAAATACGACAAATCTATAGAAACTATGAAAAGTTATCTTTAATTTTGCAACAGATACACACTTTAGTCACTAAAAACGGAACACCATGCATAAAGTATTTTTAGGAACCGCCTGTTTCCTGTTTTCCGCCCTGTCGCTACATGCACAGTCCCCGCTCGAAAAAGGATTGCAAAGCATCAACCGTACTTCCGCAGAAGCCATTGTGGAGTTTCTGGCCGATGACGAACTGCAAGGACGCGAAGCAGGCATGCATGGTTCGCGGGTAGCAGCCCGCTACATCGTATCCTGCCTGAAAGAAGCCGGTATCCGCCCTTTGGACAAGAACGGCTATTACCAGCCTTTCGAGGCATACGCCAAGGAAAGGCAGCAACGCGGACGCTGGCAGGTACACCCCGACTCCGTTGCCGTACTGAAACAAGGCACGCACCGTTCTCTGAAAATGGATAATGTGCTGGCATACATTCCCGGCAAGCGCAGCGATGAATATGTCATTGTAGGCGCTCACTTCGACCACCTGGGCGTAGACGAAACGCTGGCGGACGATAAGATATACAACGGTGCGGACGATAACGCATCCGGCGTCTCCGCCGTATTGCAGATAGCACGTGCATTTGCCCTCAGCGGAGAAAAGCCGCTGAGAAATGTTATCTTCGCCTTTTGGGACGGCGAGGAAAAAGGATTGCTCGGTTCAAAACATTTCGTACAGCACTGCCCGTTTCTCAAACAGATAAAGGGTTATCTCAACTTCGACATGATAGGGCGTAACAACAAGCCCGAACAACCGCAGCACGTAGTCTACTTCTACACAGCCGCCCATCCTGCCTTCGGCGAATGGCTGAAACGGGACATCACCCGCTACGGACTGCAACTGCAACCCGACTACCGTCCCTGGGACAACCCCGTGGGCGGAAGCGACAATGCCTCGTTCGCCCGTTCCGGTATCCCCGTCATCTGGTATCACACCGACGGCCATCCCGACTATCACCAGCCGTCAGACCACGCCGCATTACTGAACTGGGAAAAAGTCGTGGAAATAACCAAGGCATCCTTCCTCAACGTATGGAATCTTGCCAACGAAAGCAACTATTAATATTTAAGAAGAAGAGTAAGGACACATGGTTTTAAATTACATCTGGGTAGCATTTTTCGTAATCGCCTTCATTGTAGCACTCTGCAAACTCCTGTTTATGGGAGATACGGAGATATTTACGGAACTTGTCAACTCCACATTCGACTCATCCAAGACCGCATTCGAAATATCACTGGGGCTCACCGGCATTCTGTCCTTATGGTTGGGCATCATGAAAATCGGCGAAAACAGCGGTATGATAAACGCGCTTTCGCGCTGGCTGAGTCCCGTGTTCTGCCGCCTCTTCCCGGAAATTCCCCAAGGACACCCCGCCATGGGTTCCATTTTCATGAACCTTTCCGCCAACATGCTGGGGCTGGACAATGCCGCCACCCCGATGGGACTGAAAGCCATGAAAGAGCTTCAGGAGCTGAATCCGAAAAAAGATACCGCTACCAACCCGATGATTATGTTTCTGGTAATGAACACATCCGGGTTGATACTGATACCCGTCAGCATCATGATGTACCGCTCGCAAATGGGCGCTGCGCAGCCTACGGACATTTTCATCCCTACGCTGATTACTACCGCCATCTCTACCATTGTCGGTGTCACCGCCGTCAGCATTGCGCAACGGATAAACCTGCTGAACAAACCCATTCTTATTCTGATCGGTTGCATCAGCCTGTTCTTCTCCGGGCTTATTTACCTGTTCACCCAAGTAAGCCGCGAAGAAATGGGCGTTTACTCCACGCTGGTTGCCAACATCATTCTCTTTACCATCATCCTGCTTTTCATCCTGTGGGGATTATGGAAAAAGATTAATGTGTACGATGCTTTCATCGAAGGCGCCAAGGAAGGATTTACAACCGCCATACGCATCGTTCCCTATCTGGTGGCATTCCTCGTTGGAATCGCCGTTTTCCGCACTTCGGGAGCGATGGACATCATCGTAAACGGCATCGGTTACATCGTCGGACTATCCGGAGCGGACACCGAGTTTGTAGGTGCGCTGCCCACTGCATTGATGAAATCGTTAAGCGGCAGCGGGGCCAACGGACTGATGATTGATACAATGAAACAATACGGCGCCGACTCTTTTGTCGGCCGCATGAGCTGCGTGGCACGCGGCGCCTCGGATACCACGTTCTACATCCTTGCCGTCTACTTCGGCAGCGTAGGCATCACGAAAACCCGCAACGCCGTCACCTGCGGCCTGATAGCCGACTTTTCCGGTATCATCGCCGCTATCATCATCAGCTATATATTCTTCTTTTAAAAAAAATTGGAAATAGTATGATAAGTTATCAGACAGACGGCATCGAAATGCCCGCAATCAAGAAGCGCGAAACAACGGAATGGATCAAAGCCGTTGCCGCCACCTACAACAAGAGAATCGGCGAAATAGCCTACATCTTCTGTTCGGACGAGAAAATCCTCGAAGTGAACCGCCAGTACCTTCAGCACGATTACTACACGGACATCATCACTTTCGACTACTGCGAAGGCAACCGCCTGAGCGGCGACCTCTTCATCAGCCTGGATACGGTACGCACCAACGCCGAACAGTTTGCCGGCAATGACTACGAACGGGAGCTGTACCGCGTCATCATCCACGGCATCCTGCACCTTTGCGGCATTAACGACAAAGGACCGGGAGAACGGGAAATCATGGAAGCCGCCGAAAACAAGGCGCTCGCCATGCGATAAAATCAAAAGGCGCATTGGCAAGCAAAGTTCAATTCTCCCCCCTATTGTTTTTTTGCACAATCTCTCGTCACTCGTCACTAACCACCTCGCATCCCTTTACCAGAGAGGGATTGCGGATGTGACGACCAACATGATAAGGGTGATGACAAACAATCGGTCGTCACCCTCAAAAACAGGCTATACACTATGGGTCAATGCATTAACCCAATAATCAGAAATTCCATATAAGCAACTTTTTCAACGATTTCCGAGGTCTGAAAAGGTTTTATACGGGCAATCGGGAAGCTAATCCCGTAGATAAATGTTCCATTCCCTCTTTCTTTTCTTTGTTTTGCACCGTATATAATACCGCTTTACCACGTTACTTTCTTCGTTTTCCAATTGCAGGCTCCGCGGTTGCCAATTGCGGGCTGCCGGGCCCGCAGCCGGCAACCGTCCGTCCCGCAACTGCGGGACGAAGAAAAGAACCTGCCTTTCGGATATTTCCCTTAAACGAATAAGAGATTATATACAAGGCGAAAGGAGATTACATACAGGCAAAACGGAAAGAAACCCGCGAGGTATTTCCTAAGAATTCACAAGGAAAGGAGATAAATCGCGGCTACAAAATAACTTTTTAGTAACTTTGCATGGTTTTAAAAGAGATTGAACGAATGGAGTTTAAGTATGACGTTATTGTAATCGGCGCCGG
>ENA-OPBS01002115-OPBS01002115.1-human-gut-metagenome-genome-assembly--contig:-NODE-2115-length-14378-cov-3.012777_pt1 | contig 14378 bp, 9 predicted proteins | sample MGYA00241074_ERZ501463 | MGnify/ENA primary metagenome ERZ501463 (study PRJEB25962, sample SAMEA2042578) | human gut metagenome | biome: human gut; feature: human-associated habitat; material: faeces...
AAGGAATACAAGTGCTCCGATCACAAGAATCATTCCGAGTACAAAACGTACGATTGTGGAAGATCCTGCTGTTGCACGATATTCTTTTGTCGCAATTGAAATAATAAATGCACCGAGGACGATTCCGATGATCTCCGGTCTTGCATACTGTACCGGCTCTGCAGAATGAAGTCCAAGTGCTCCTGCTGTATCACGTACAAAACACGCAATACAGATTGCCATGTTCGCTGGGTTACCAAAATAAGCAAGTGTTGCTGCTACCAGACCCATTACGACACCGGCGATTCCCAGTTTCTTCTTTGAATCAAACAAATTCATTTCCTTTTCCTCTCTTTCTCTACAACTCTTTTATTGCACGAATTGCAAAATCGACCTCTTCTTCTGTATTGTAATGAGAAAAACTGAATCGGACAGCTCCCTGTTCTACTGTACCGAGTGCTTTGTGCATCAGTGGTGCACAATGTGCTCCCGGTCTGGTCGCAATCCCATAAACTTCATTCAATTCATCACTGACTTCAGAAGAGTCATAATCTCCCAGATTGAAAGTCACGATCGGAGCTCTTTCCTCTGCTGTAAAATCTCCATAGACTTTCACATCCGGGATCTGAGAAATCCCATCATAAAACCTGCGCATCAGATGAAGTTCTTTCTCACGGATCACATCAATTCCCGTACGGTTCAGATAATCAATCGCTGCGCCAAGTCCTGCAATCCCATGCCCATTAAGAGTTCCGGCCTCAAGTGCCGTCGGCATCTGGGACGGATGATGCATGTTATAAGTATCCACGCCACTTCCTCCACACAGAAGCGGACGAATTTCCACGCCTTCCCTAACATAAAGCCCTCCGGTTCCCTGCGGTCCAAGCAGACCTTTATGTCCTGTGAAGCACAATACATCAACCCCAAGTTCCTGCACATCAATTGGATAAACACCTGCTGTCTGAGAAGCATCCACAACAAACAAAATATGCTTCTTCGATGCAATCTGTCCTACCCGTTTCAAATTGATCATATTTCCTGTCAGATTCGAAGCATGCGTACACACAATTGCTTTTGTGTTTTCCCGCACCGCATTCTCCATCTCTTCATATGACAAATTTCCCTTTTCGTCACAGTTTAGAATTGTAAGCTCTACCCCCTGTTCCTGACACCAATACAGCGGACGCAATACTGAATTATGTTCCAGCACTGTTGTGATCACATGATCGCCCGGTTGAAATAAACCTTTTAATGCAATATTAAGACTCTCTGTAGAATTTGCAGTAAATGCAATTCTTGTCGGACTTTCTGCATGAAAAAAATCTGCAAGCTTTTCCCTTACTGCATAGATACTTCTCGAAGCATCCAGTGCAGCTTCTGTTCCGCCTCTCCCTGCATTTCCCATATGCTCGAGAGCATAGAGAATCGCCTCTTTTACTTCTTCCGGTTTCTGCAATGTAGTTGCCGCATTATCCATGTAGATCATAGGGCTTCTCTTCCTTTCTGTATGTGTTTATATCGTTTACTTTTTAGATACAAATCACTAGTTATAGTATACTTCTCTTTTCTGTTTCCGTCTAATAGGAATCCGTAATGGATCTGCCCTATTTATAGGCTTTTTCTATAAATATGGCGTGTTATTTGCATTCACCTATCCCTGTATTTTCTTTCTTCAAATACATTCTCTTTATCATCTTTATAAAACGCTCTGCTGCCGGAAGCAACGGATATTCTGCATCATAGACAAGGTTGATCATTCTCTTTCCACCTTGACTGCCCAGTGGAAAAGCCAGAAGTGTTCCATTTTTCAATTCCTCTTCTGCCGCAAGTTTAGACAAAATCGTAACTCCCATCCCTTTACTTACAGATCTTTTGATCGTCTCCTGATTCTCCATCAATGCTGCCAGCTTCAATTTTTTTATATCAATCCCTTGTTCTGCCAGCATTTTTTCTGCTTCTTTCTTTGTTCCGGATCCTTCTTCTCTTAAGATCACCGGCTCGTCCATGATCCAATCCGCCAATATTTGTCCACCACAAAGCTTTTCAACAAATTTCTTATTTGACGGAGTAAGCACAACTAATTCGTCTTCATAAAATGGAAGATATTTACAGTTTCCTTTCTCAATCACGGTTCCTGTAAATCCAATATCAATATGATGGGAAAGAATCATATCGATAACTCCTTTACTGTCTGTCTCAAAAAGCTTCAATTTTTCACCAGGATATTCTGCATGAAATGTAGACATTACATTTGGAAGAATATATTGCGCCGGTACGGTTGAAGCACCAATACGAAGTACATTTCCCTCCGGTTTTATTTCTTTTCCAAACCGTCCTTTTATTGTCTTTTCGATTTCAAGCATTTGTACCGCATAAGCATAAAGCTCTTTTCCACTCTCTGACAGCTCAACTCCTCTTGTATTTCTTATAAGGAAACAGGTATTCAGTTCTTTTTCTAATGCAGACACATGTGCACTGATAGTTGGCTGCGTAAGGAATAACTGCTTTGCCGCTTCCGAAAAACTTTTTGTTTCTGCTACTTTCACAAATGCTTCCAGTTGTTTTAAGTTCATTCACTCTCCCCTTACTTTCCTCTGATTTGTTCTCTTTGCAATTTATTTCCTGCGGAGCGTTCTGTCTGTGCACCTTCTTTTGCTGTAAATCTGATTCGATCTGTATATTCAAAAATCAATCTGGCATTTTTTCTGCTTGTCTGAAATACTTCTTTTACCTGACTCAGTGTAATCACTTTAGATACAGATAACATACGGCTTACTTCTGTTCTAATTTTAAACGTAATCTCTGTTGTTGTATAAACACTCTCACAAACCTCTGTAATTTCGTTTTCTTCCTGCATATAATTCAGAATTTCCATCAATTCATCTTGACTTTGTATTCCACTTTTCTTTTTCGTTTTTCTTGCTGACTCAAAAAATGTTTCCAATTCCACTTTGTTCAAAAAGAAAACTTTATTCTCATCTGATTGACTGGCAAAGATTTCTCTTAATTTAGAAACTTCTTCCGTCTCTTTTACTTTATATCCCTCCGGAGAAATCAGCTCTATACCAGAATTTTCCTGTTGCAACCTTATACAACCGATATTTCCATGTTCCTCCAATAGTATAAGACATTTCTGAATTTCCCGATTCTGTTCCTTTTTCCCTTTGCTGATCTGATTGAAAAGAACTGTCTTTGGCATTCCTCTTCGATATGGATGAGCAGACAACCAGCTTTCCAATTCATCCATAATTCTCTTTTCTAAAGAAATCTGTTCCTGCAGGCTCTTTTCTTGATCTGGGATTTCCTTTGAACACTTATTTTCTTGATTCCAAAGATTGTTTTCCAACAGTTCCAGTCTTTGTAAAACCCCATCATGATATTTTCGCTCTTTTTTTTCTCCCATTTCAAGGATAATTCCTCCACCGATTGTCTCGAGTGGTGAATAAAATCGGACAATAAACCTGTCCCCCGGACAAAACGCAGCAGGTTCTTCTAATCTTAATTGGACATAGGCTGATTCCCCCGGCTCAACCTTCTCACAAGACAACGGAACTACTCTGCACAGAACTTCTGTTGTTCCGCTATAAAAATGTAATCGAGTCTGATGTTCAATACTTCTTTTACTTTGTGGAAGAAGTGTCAGTTTTGCATTCACATAGCGGCTGACTTTCATACTTCCTTCCGGTGCGATCACATTTCCTCGATACACAAACTTCCCATCACTGCTCTGTCTTCGGTCCGTCTGAACCAGGTTCAGTGCGCTTCGCTGACCTGCTTCACAAGCTTCTGCCTCCTGCTCATGCACCTGAACTCCACGAACTCTGCACGAAGTTTGTTGTGGATAGATCATCACCCGATCTCCCGAATGAATTTTCCCGTCAAGAAGTGTTCCCGTCACAACTGTTCCGCTTCCTTTAATTGAAAATACTCTGTCCACAGGAAGTCTTGGAAATGCAGGAGTTTTCCACATTTCTTTCTGCTTTTTTACACATTTCAGGATTTGACTTCTTAATTCTTCTATTCCGGCTCCTGATTTTGCTGAAACACGTACAATGTCCACATTATATTCCAGCTTATCTTCTACCTGATCATTTCTCTGACCTACTGTAAGCAACTGTTGCATTTCTTCACAGATCTGCTGTTCTACCATCTCCAGCCATTCCTCATCCACAAGGTCACATTTATTCAAAACAACAAGGATATTCTCAACACCGAGAAGGCGTAAAATCGCAAGATGTTCTCTTGTCTGTGGCATAACTCCCTCATCTGCAGCAATTACAAGAAGAACAAGATCCATTCCTACCACACCCGCAGTCATATTAGAAATGAACTTTTCATGCCCGGGAACATCAATGATTCCGACACGCTCTCCGTCTGTCAAATCCATCCATGTAAACCCTAGATCAATTGTGATTCCACGTGCTTTCTCTTCTTTCAGACGGTCTGTATCTCTTCCCGTTAATGCCTTGATCAGTGTCGTCTTACCATGATCGATATGTCCGGCAGTTCCGATGATCACATGTCTTTCCATCTAATGCAGTCCCTTTCTTAATGCTGTTTTTCTTTCTTAGTTATGCTTTCTTTCCATAACATGTCTGATTTGTGTCGCCAGATATTCGATTCCTTCTTCCGAGAAAGTTCTCATATCCAGAAGGAAACGCCCTTCCTTTATTCTTCCAATTACCGGAACTGAAAGATTTCTCATCCTGCTTTCTATTTCTTCAACGGTGATCTCAGTTGATTCCAATGCTACTCCATAACTTGGAATCTCCGTCTCAGGAAGTGCACCGCCACCAGCCTTAGAAATACATTTTTCCACTTGAATCTGAACGGACGCTCCCTCTTGATTCCATCTATCAGCACAGACCATTGCTTTCTCTTTTATTTCCTCCACAGATCTTGTCAGCATTCTCAATGTTGGAATCTTTTGAACAGCTTCTTTCTGATCCAGATAACATTTCAACACTTCTTCTATTGCTGTCATTGTAAATTTATCTGCTCGAAGAGCCCGAAGCAATGGATGATTACGCATCTGATCAATATATTTTTTCTTTCCTACAAGGACTCCGGCCTGTGCTCCACCAAATAGTTTATCACCACTAAAACAAACAACATCTGCACCGGCCTTTACTTCTTCCTGTACGGTTGGTTCTTTGGATAAACCATATTCCTCCAGATTTATAAGTACACCACTGCCCAGATCTTCAATCACTAGAATTCCGCTTCGTTCCGTATGATTCTCGAAATTTTCAGGCGTCAATTCCTGCGTGCACTCTATCAGACCAGTACTTAATTCATACAATTCTTCTGCACTTACCGATTCTGTAAACCCGACAATTCTGTAATTACTTGTGTGGACTTTCAAAAATGCTTTCGTCTTTTCACTGACTGCTGCTCTATAATCTTCTATCCTTGTACGATTGGTTGTCCCGACTTCTTTCAAAATAGCACCGCTTAATTCAAGAACTTCCGGAATACGGAATTTTCCTCCGATTTCAACAAGTTCTCCTCTGGAGACGACCACTTCTCCGCCTTTTGTCAATGCACTCAAGGCAAGAAGTACAGCTCCGGCATTGTTATTCACAACAATTGCCGCTTCTGCTCCCGTGATCTGACAAAGCAATTCTTCTGCATATCCGGTCCTGTTTCCACGTTTTCCAGTCTGTAAATCATATTCCAGACTGGAATAATTCTCTGCAACTGCTTTCAGTTTTTCCGCAATCTCATGACTAAGCGTTGCACGTCCAAGCCCTGTATGAAGGATTACTCCTGTTCCGTTATAAACTGGTCGGATCTCCTTTTTCTGTTCTTGTTCCAAAAGATGGTTCACTTCTGATTTCTTTGAACTTGATTCTATCTCATACAGAAATTTCTGAATCATTTCTTTTGCTTCATGCTCACTGATTCCCTTTTTGATTCCTTGTGAGATTTCATTTCTCAGATTCTCCACAGAATCTCTGACTGCTCCGAGAACACGCTCATATCCTTCTTTCTCTGCCAGTCTCTGAACATTTTCTTTCTTCATCAATTCATCTACTCGCGGAAGCAGGCGAAAGATCTGATTCTTTTCTTTCTGTAAATTTTCTCTTTTCTTATTCTGATCTGACTTTTCCAACTACTGCTGCTCCTTAATTTCTCTTTCTACAGCGAAATGCCGCAAGAAACCGTTACTGCTCACAGAGCACTGTGAACAGTAACAAGAAATCTCTTACAGCATTTCCATTTTTCCTTTTTTTAGTTGGATGAGTTTTTCCTGCCGCTCTTTGACGCAGCCTACAACTGAAACTTTCGTTTCCATTCCCACTGCCTCAAAGTCTGCTAACAGACAATCTAATTCTTCTCTTGGGACACTGACAAGAAGTCCTCCTGAAGTCTGCGGATCGCTGATCAGATCTAAATAGACCTCTTCTATATCTCCTGCATCCAGTCCTTCTGCTGCAAACTCCCGGTTCTTATATGCTCCTGCCGGAACGAGTCCCATCCTTGCATATGCAATCGCTTCTGTCATATATTCAATCTGCTCCGGATATAATTCCAGAGTCATGTCACTTGCCTCAGCCATCTCTGTACAATGTCCTAGCAATCCAAATCCCGTCACATCTGTACATGCGTGGATCGTGTGTTTCTCAATTGCTCTTTTCGCTCTCTGATTCAATGAAGCCATTACTTTCGCAGCTTCATCTGCGGCTGCTTCGGAAGCCATCTGTGCTTTCACTGTTGTATTCACAATACCACTTCCAAGCTGTTTGGTCAGAACCAGCACATCTCCCGGCTGACACCCGTAATTCTTATAAATCTTATCCGGGTGAACGAAGCCTGTTACCGAGAGTCCGTATTTCGGTTCATCATCCTGCACCGAATGACCTCCGACCAGAACGGCTCCTGCTTCTAACACCTTGTCTGCTCCGCCTCGCAAGATTTCCCCTAAGATCTCCGGATCCAGACAATTTGGAAAACATACAATATTCAATGCAACCTTCGGCTCTCCTCCCATTGCATATACATCGCTTAAGGAGTTCGCCGCTGCAATCTGTCCGAACAGATACGGATCGTCCACAACCGGTGTGAAGAAATCCAGTGTCTGTATCATGGCAGTCTCATCCGATATTTTATAAATTGCGGCATCATCTGATGTCTCAACACCGACAAGCAGACGCTCATCGGAAAATTTAGGCAGCTTACCCAGAACCTGGGCAAGGGTCTCAGGACCGATTTTGGCCGCTCAACCAGCTGTCTTTGTCATCTGTGTCAGATGAATCTCTTTGAGTCCCTTACTCATTTCGCCCACTTCCTTTCGAATATTTTTTCAAAATAATTCCCTCGGTATACGAAAAAGCTGTTGCAGCAGCTTTTCCATCACATTTTCAAATTACTGTAACTGTTCCTATGTTTCTAACAAGGTTTCACAATCTTACCTGCATTATTCATAGACTCGACAATGTCATACATATTTGTAACTGTTCCTACTGCAAGCTTGTCTTTCATTCCATAATAATCCAGACATGTTCCGCAAGTCACAATCTCAACGCCCTGGCTTTCCAGATTCTTCAGATCCTCCAGAGAGTCAGATCCTTCACATGTGATCTTAGCGCCACCGTTGTAGAAGATCATCTTCTTTGGAAGCTCATCAAGCTGTGTGATTGCAAAGATGCAACCTTTAATCAGCACTTTTCCGAGCTCATCATTTCCACTTCCCATCTTGTCAGAAGAAATCACAACTACCGTATCCCCTGTCGGAACACAATCGCAAACCGCACCCGCCGGTGCTGTCTGAGTTCCTTCTCCTGCAAGCGCCTGGATTGTCACTTTATATTCATCCTCTCCAAGCTTCTCCTGTGTTACTGTTGCGCCTGTACTCTGTGCCATCTTTGTCACATTAGCCACTGCTGTCTCATTATCAACGAGAACTTCTATTGTCTCCGGAGCTGTCAAAGCATCTAATGCTTTCTTTGTCTTAATTACCGGAAGTGGGCATTTGTCTCCCATAGCATTTACTGTTACCATTCTATCGCTCTCCTTTACCTATTCGTTCAGGTATTTTAACCTCCAGGCTTCTGTTTTTCAGTATAACATTTTTACTATGGGTTATCAAACTTTTCTATAGAAATTTTCTATAAATTGCCTTCTTTCTGATTCACATTTTTACGCAAAGCTTCTCCCAGTTCCGTAATACACAGTAATGTGATTACAAGCACGATTCCCGGAATCAGAATGATCCACCAGGAGTTTGTCATCAATGCCTTTTCAGAAAGCGAGAGCATGCTCCCCCAGGAAATGATTTCCATCGGAAGACCAATCCCAAGAAAACTCAATGTTGACTCTGCTATGATTGCACTTCTGATGTTCATCACGACCATAAACATAATTGACGAAACAAAATTCGGCAGCAAATGTACACGTAAAATATGCCAGAAACTTCCACCCATACATTTTGCAGCAATCAGATATTCACTCTCACGGAGCTGTCGTACCTCAGTGCGTACCATTTTTGCAATATTCATCCAACTGGTAAACCCAATCACTACGGTGATTGCAACAACTGAGTTCTTTCCTGCCAGTGCCTGAAGAAAGATAATTAACAGAATTGAAGGAATACTCAATAAAATTTCTGTAAAACGCATCATCAGTTCATCAATCCACTCCGGTGCGATTCCACTGAAGGATCCGTAGATCACCGCAATCGTAGTCGATAACACGGTGGATATCAACCCGATAAACAACGAGATTCTACCACCGTATAAAATCATTGAAAAAATATCTCTTCCCATCGTATCCGTTCCAAAAAAGAACTCTTTATTCGGTGAAATGTTGCAGTTCTCCAGATCCATGTATGTAGGGTCTTTCGTCATAAAGAAACGACAGAAAACACAGGCAAATATGATGACTGCAAGAATACTTCCGGCAATTACAGAAGACTTGTTTTTTCCAAAATCATTCATTTTGAATGTCCTTATTCTATTTTCGGATGAACTATTATTCTTCTCAGCTTTTCTCATCTTCTCCACCTTATATTTGACTTGCCTTTCCTGTCATTTTAAGTTCTTTCATTCTTGGATCGATCCATTCACTGACAGACTGTCCGATCACATTTCCTGCAATAACAAAAATACCGGTAAATACGCAAAGCACCATCAGCATATTATAGTCATGATATTTTGCACTTTCAAAAGAAAGCGTTCCGATTCCCGGATAGGAAAATACCATTTCCACGATATACGTCCCTTCGATCACATGCTGAAGTGAAATTGCCATCAGACTGATGAACGATGGCATAATATTTTTCACACAGTGAAAGAACAATACTCTTTTTCGTGACATTCCTTTTGCCTTTGCCAGTAAAACATAGTCTTTTCTAGTTTCTTCCAACAATCGGTTACGGATCAGATACGCATAATACCAAAGGTGGCTCAGCACAACAACTGTCAGCGGAAGAATCAGATGCGTCAATCTGCTCAACAGATTTGCCGATTGTCCGAAATCATATGCCCCACTTCCCGGAAGGAGCTTTAGATTCACACTAAAACTCAAAATCAATATAAGTGACAACCAGAATTCCGGAATACAGCTTGTGATTGTTCCCACCTTACGCAAAATCCGGTCTGGAAGCTGATTTTCATAATACACACAGAAAATTCCAAGCAAAAGTGCCAGTCCAAATGTCAGGATAAAACCAATTCCGCCAAGCAATAATGTATTGACTAAACGTCCCTCGATTACTGTAAGAACGTCTTGTTTATATTTATAAGAGATTCCGAAGTCCCCCCGAAATGCATTTCCAAGCCATTTCACATACTGAACAGGGATAGGTTCGTTTAATCCAAGTCGTTCCATTGCATGCTCATGTTCTTCCACCGACATTCTCTCCGCACGTTCTCCATAATAAGAAAACAGCGGATCCCCGGGTGCCAGCCGCGACATTACAAACACAAGAAGTGAGAGCACAAAAACAGATAGCAAGATCAGTCCGATTTTTTTAAGCCATTGTTTCTTCATCACTCTGCTCCTCTCCTGAAATCTCCGGAATCGGAATCGCCTCCAAAAGTTTCTTCGTATATAAATGCTGTGGATGTTCAAACACCTGCTCGGTTTCTCCTATCTCCACAAGTTTTCCATCCTTCATCACTCCGACACGGTCGCACAACAGACGCACCATTGAAAGATCATGCGCAATAAAAAGGATTGCACAGTCATGTTCTCTTTGTAAATTCCGAAACAGCTTCACCATCTGTGCCTGTGTAGTTACATCCAACGAAGCGATTGGTTCATCTGCGATCAAGAGCTTCGGCTTCATTGCAAATGCTCTGGCAATTGCAACACGTTGTCTTTGTCCTCCTGATAATTCCGGTGGTCGTACCTGAAGATGTTCTTCCTCTAATTCTACCTCTTCCATCATTTCACATAGAAATTTATGCTGTTCTTTCCTGTCAGAAAATATTTTATGGATTTCCAGTGGTTCCGCCAGGATTCTCTCTACCTTCATTTTCTGGTTTAAGGAAGATGTTGAATCCTGAAAGATCATCTTCCGCTCTTTTTGCAGTCTTCTCGCATTTTTCTTTTTTGCTTTTTTATCAAGAAGATTTATCCCCTCATAAGAAAATGTTTCTGCTTCCGGATTTAGAATTCCCATCAGACATTTTCCAACCGTTGACTTTCCAGATCCTGACTCACCTACCAGTCCAAAAATCTCGTCTCTTCTTATCTCAAAGGACACATCTTTCACCGCTTGAAACACCCTTTTTCTATCTAAAGGATAGAAGTAGGACAAATGTGAGATTTCTACCAGTTTTTCATGCAATTCTGATTCACTTATTAATTTTGATTCATTTCTATGCATATAATAAGGATGATCATGAAGCAATTTCTTTGTATAAGAATGTTTTGGAGCTGTGAAAAGCTGTTTTGCTTCTTCCAATTCCACGATATTTCCATCCTGCATTACAGCAACCCGGTCTGCGATCTGAGCAACAACTCCGAGATCGTGTGTGATAAACAGAATGCTTAAATTCAATTCTTTCTGTAATTTTTTCAACAGTTTCAGAATCTCCGCCTGGATTGTCACATCCAGCGCTGTTGTCGGTTCATCTGCAATTAAAAGCTTTGGATTTGAGGCAAGTGCTATTGCAAGCACACATCTCTGACGCATTCCACCTGAAAAATGATACGGATATAGATCATAACGCTGCTCTGCGTCTTTGATCCCAACGAGCTTCATCAGTTCGATTGCCCGCTCTTTTGCTGATTCCTTTTTATTCTGCTTTAAAGCTTTTTCATGCAGCAAAATAGCCTCTTCTATCTGACTTCCAACTGTCATCGTCGGGTTTAACGTACTCTGTGGATCCTGAAAGACCATCGCGATTCCCTGTCCTCGGATCTGCTGCATCTCTTTTTCATTATATCCGATCAGGTTCTGATCTTTATATTGAATGGCTTCGCCTGTCACAGACGCACTCTTTGGCAGTAATTTCAAAATTGATCGGCACAGTACAGTCTTTCCACATCCTGACTCTCCAACAAGAGCAAGGACCTCCCCTTGTCTTAACGACAAGGAGACGTCCTTTACTACTTGTTTCTTTCCATCTGAAGTTTGAAATTCAACTGACAAATGCTTCACTGCCAGTATTTCTTCTATTTTCATTCGATTGTCCAATCCTCTACATTCCAGAAAATTCCAACACCATGATGGCCAAGAACTGTATCCTTTGTAATTCCATGGATCTTCTTATTCGTCACATAATCTACATCGCAATAACAGAAGAATGTATATGCCGGATCTTCTGCAAGTGCAACCTGAAACTTTGCATATGCTTCTTTACGCTCATTCTCATCACTTGTCTGTCTTGCCTGTGTCAGATAAGTGTCTACTTGTTCATTGGAATATCCACTGTAATTACTTCCTTTATCTGTACCAAACACTTTATATGTATGGTCATCAGCATCAAACGGGCTTCCCCATCCGATCAAAAATGCTTCCTGATTTGCCCAGTCGATTTCTGACTGAACCTGTGCTTTTGCATCAACTCCAACTTCTTTCAGCTGCTGACATGCGATAGCCGCAAGATCTGCGCGCACCTGATCACCTTCCATCACATTGATTGTAAAAGAAAGCTTCTCTCCGTTTCTCTCATAGATTCCGTCATCTCCCAATGTCCAGCCAGCCGCTTCTAACACTTCTTTTGCTTTTGCCGGATCATAAGAGTATTTCTCTACATCTTCATTATTATATTTATTTCTCTGAAGCGGACCATAAGCTACAATTCCTTCTCCCAGAAGAACGCTGTCTACCATCTTCTGACGATCGATTGCATAACTGATTGCAGGAATTGCATCTTTGTTTCTCTGCCAGAACTCATTATTAAAGTTATAAAGGATACCTCTGTAATCTGCTGTCTTCATATCATATACTGTAAAAGTATCATCATCTGTAAAATTCTGTGCATCCTTCGGTGTCACCTTTGCCAGATTGATCTCACCGGATTTTAACTGAAGTGCCTTTGCATTATCATCCGGTACAATCTTAAACACGATTGTATCAATCTTCGGAGCTCCTTTATAATAATCCTCATTCTTTACAAGTGTAATACTCTGTCCTTCATCCCACTCCTGAATCTTATACGGACCCGTTCCGATTGGATTATGGAAATATTCATCTGTCTGCATATCCTTGCCTTCCAGTAAGTGTTTCGGAAGGATACCAATTGTCATATAGTCGAGAAATGCCACATTCTTATCCCGAAGTGTAAAAGAAATCGTCTTATCATCGATCACATTGATTGCTGTAACATCCTCGTAATTAGAAGCAATCTCTGATTCATTGTCCGGATCCATGATTGCTTTGATCGTAAACTCAACATCATCTGCTGTAAATTTCTCTCCATCATGCCAATTTGCATCATCCCTAAGATGGAATGTATAAGTATTTGTCGCGTCATCCAGCTCCCATGATTCTGCCAGTCCCGGTACTACCTCATTATTCTCATCATGTGCTGTCAGACCGTCAAACAGAAGTAAATTAATCTCTCCATGCTCATCAATAGCCGGATTGATCCTTGTGTAATCATTACTTCCATAGATTAATGTAGACCCGCTTTGTGTAGTCTCTTTATTTGCATTGTCTGATTTACTTCCACAGCCTGTAAGTACACTGCCGGCTAACATACAGACAGCTAAGGTTGCTGCGATCACTTGTGATAGTTTTCTTCGTTTCATCGTTTTCTCCTCACGTTGTCTATTTTCTTTCAATGCAATTTATTGTATAAGAAACAGAATAAACCCACAAGCCAGGTGGGGGGATATAAGATGTTTTTATTGCTCGATTAAAAAAACTCCGGTGATTCCAAAAAACACCAGAGCTTTAAATCTTCTATATCTAGTTTTATTTTTAACTTTCTTTTCCTTCACCCGCAAAGTATTCTTTCACAAGCTTTACAACTACACCTGACAACAAGAATACTGCGATCAGGTTCGGAATTGCCATCAGACCATTGAATGTCTCGGCAATATTCCACATCAATCCAAGTTCCATCGTTGCACCGATGATTGCAACGAGTGCATAGAGTACCATGAATGGCTTATTCGCTTTTGTACCAAGAAGAAATTCCACACATCTTGTTCCATATAATCCCCATCCGATAATCGTAGAAAATGCGAAGCAACACATTGCTACTGCTGTGAAGATAGATACCCAGTTTCCATAAGTGGATGTAAATCCAAGAATAGTAAGTTCTGCTCCTGCTGCCTCTCCATATCCAACCGGAACACCGCTACACAGAATAACGAGTGCTGTCAATGTACAGATTACAATGGTATCAACAAATACTTCGAAGATTCCGAAAAATCCCTGTTTCACAGGTTTTTTTGTATCAGCACATGCATGCGCGATAGAACCTGTACCAAGTCCTGCCTCATTAGAGAAGATACCTCTCGCAACACCCTTCTGCATGGCTACAAGCATACTTCCGACAAGACCACCAGTTACAGCCTTAGGTGAGAAAGCTGCCTCAACTATAATCTTAAATGCTGCTGGAACCTTTGTTATGTTAGTTATAACAAGAACTCCAACAAACAACACATATAATACAGCCATAAATGGTACAACAACCTGACTCACACTTGCTATTCTCTTAACTCCACCTATAAGAACAAGAGCTACACATACTGCAAGCACAAGAGAAGCTATAACAACTGACCATGAATATTCTCCTAGAAATGGGATGATTTTCACACAATGCGAATTATCTGCATCAAAGAAACCATTAACAGCACTTGATATACCATTTACCTGACTGAATGTTCCTATACCAAAAAGACCTACACATACACCAAAAAATGCAAATATTTTAGCAAGCCATTTCCACTTCTTTCCCATGCCCTGCTCTATATAGTAAAATGGTCCACCCAGA
>ENA-OPBS01002131-OPBS01002131.1-human-gut-metagenome-genome-assembly--contig:-NODE-2131-length-14288-cov-3.467716_pt1 | contig 14288 bp, 18 predicted proteins | sample MGYA00241074_ERZ501463 | MGnify/ENA primary metagenome ERZ501463 (study PRJEB25962, sample SAMEA2042578) | human gut metagenome | biome: human gut; feature: human-associated habitat; material: faeces...
TATTTATTTTTTTATATCTTAGTGTGACATATCTATTGTAAACCTATATACATATATTTTAATATCTTTTTATCCCTAGACATTCTATAACAATTTAATTTTTCAGTTTTTCTTAAATCCCCATTACTCATTCCATCAATCCAATTTTCATAAACATTCTCATACATTTCAAGTGCCATATCCGAATATTGAATCATAAATATAGATATATCTTTCTTTCCTTTATATTTCTCAAAACTTTCAATATGATTATTCCAATTCTTTTTAAAGGACCTAACCAAATTTTCATAACTATGTTCAGGATATTGCATTGTCCAATGCTTTTTAGAAAAATCGTGATTTACTTGTATTGCCATCATATCTTTTTCAATTTTACTTTTAAATTTAGTTAATTCCTTAATATGTATCGCACCATTTTTATTTTCCTTTGATGATGTTATTTGAAAATGCTCAATAAATCCATTATTTAAAATAATATCAGGAAATTCACTGGTCTTTTCATTTATTTTCGCTGTATCAAAAAGAACTTTCATATTTTTAATTTCTTCACAATTTAAGCCAAAGAATTTAGTTGGATATTCTTTCATAAAATCATTTTTAACAACTTCAAAACATTTTTGTTCTTTTTCGCCCTTCATAAATTAAACCTCGATTTCTGAAATAATCTTCTTTATTTCTTCACGAAGCACATTTTCTCTTGCAACTATCTCATCTATTTCCTTATTCAAAACATCAATATCAATTTTCTCTCTAGTATCTTCTTTCTCAACATAAGTAGAAACAGATAAGTTATAATCGTTTTCTCCTATTTCTTTATTTGAAACTAATTTTGATACATAATCAACATCTTTCCTATCTGTAAATATTTTTACTATATTTTCAATATTTTCATCTGTCAATTTATTATTATTCGTAACTTTTACACATTCTTTTGTTGCATCTATAAATAATGTACTATTATCTTTTTTACTTTTCTTTAAAACCATGATGCATGTTGCTATTGATGTTCCAAAGAATAGATTGTCTGGTAATTGTATAATGCAATCAACAAAGTTATTATCAATTAAATATTTTCTTATTTTTTGTTCTGCTCCACCTCTATATAAAATACCAGGAAAACAAACTATTGATGCTGTTCCATTTGTTGCAAGCCATGAAAGTGAATGCATTATAAATGCAAAATCTGCTTTTGATTTTGGTGCTAGTACACCTGCTGGTGAATAACGTGGGTCATTTATAAGTACTGCGTTATCATCTCCAGCCCATTTTATAGAATATGGTGGATTTGAAACTATAACCTCAAATGGTTCATCATCCCAATGTTGAGGAGAAACTAATGTGTCTTCACATGCTATATCAAATTTATCATAATCTATATCGTGTAAAAACATATTTATTCTGCAAAGGTTGTATGTAGTTAAATTTATTTCTTGTCCATAAAATCCATTTCTTACATTATCTTTTCCTAATATTTTTGCTGATTTTAATAGTAAAGAACCAGATCCACAAGCTGGATCATATACTTTATTAACTGATGTTTTTCCAACAATAGCTAATCTTGTTAATAATTCGCTTACTTCTTGAGGTGTATAGAATTCTCCTCCTGATTTTCCAGCATTAGATGCATACATTGACATCAAAAATTCATAAGCATCTCCAAAAGCATCTATTGAATTATCTTTATAATTTCCAAGTGGAATATTAGCAATTCCGTCTAGTATTTTTACTAATTTATCATTTCTTTTTGCAACAGTTGCTCCTAATTTATTACTATTAACATCAATATCATCAAATAAGCCTGCAAAGTCTTCTTCACTTTCTGCTCCTTTTGCTGAGTTTTCAATATTATAAAAGATTCTTTCTAATGTTTCATTTAAATTTTCATCATCTTTAGCTTTTTTACATACATTATCAAATAATTCTGATGGTAATATAAAGAACCCTTTTTCGTTTACCATCTCTTTTCTAATCGTTTCTGCCTCTTCATCTGATAATTTTGCATAGTCAAAGTTATCATCTCCTGCTTTTCTTTCGCCTTCATTTATGTAATTAGTCATATTTTCTGATATGTATCTATAGAACATTATTCCTAATATGTATTGTTTAAAATCCCAACCATCAACTGATCCTCTTAAATCATCTGCTATTGACCATATTGCTTTGTGCAATTCTTCTCTTTCTCTTATATTCCTGTTTTCCATAAGTTTCCTCCGTTAAATCTAATTATCCTATTTATTTTATATCACATAATCCAATTTTTAACAATAAAAATCCCAATATTTTAAGCTATTTTGTCGAAAAAGTTTTTTATAATTTCTAATATTTTTTCACCACTTATTTTGTAACTCATTAATTACACTCCATACCTTTCCTATTTCTTGTTTCACTTCACTTAAATCAACAGTATAAATCCTTCCACTATTCGCCAAATATGTTAATTGATTTATATTATTTCCTATTCTTCTAAGTTCTGATACAACTTCACTTAATCCATCAACTATAACTATCTCTTTATCTAAGCCTTGTTTAATCAAATACTCTGATAAACTTAGTTTAGCAATTTTGCTTTTTTCAATCAATTTTTTCTTCTCTTTTTCATTAACTCTAATTGTTATAATTTTATCCTTCTTCAATTTATCATCTCCATTTCACAAAAGGGTTTGGGACTTTCCCAACTATCAAGAACCCTTTGTATACACAAAGGGGAATCTTGCTAAAAAAATTTCTCTTATTTTAGTTCTTTTTACTCCAAAACAATGTAAAAAGAAAAGTGACATTTTTATCTGCCACTAATCATTTCACATCTAAAATAATTTAGCTTGTACTCCAGTTATATCAACCATTTCAGAGTGATTCCCTAATTAGGGAATCGCTCATTCTATGGTCATCATCCTTAATTTCAATACCACCACACATTTCATATAATCTTGAAATTATTGAATCAACAATATTATAATTTTTATTTATACATAATCTTTCTCTTAATTGATTTCTGTTATAATTTGTGGTTATAACAATCGGCAGATAATTATTATATCTATTATTCACTATTAAAAATAATTTTTCTAATACCCATTCTGTTGGCTTTTCTTTTCCTAGATCATCAATCACTAAAAGATCAACACTAGAATATAAATTCAAATAGTCTTTATCAGAAACTTCTGAATCGCTATATGAATCTCTAATAAAATCTAACAATTGTATTAAAGTTCCAAATATTACTGATTTTCCGTTCTTAATAATTTCATTTGCAATACATGATGCTAAATAAGTTTTACCTAGACCATAAGCTCCTGTTATAAAAAGTCCTTTATTTGTTGTTCCTTTTATCAATTTATCTACATATTTTTTAACATTTTCATAAGCATTTTTATTCTTATTTGTTATTTTATAATTTTCAAATGTGCTATTTAATTGACGTTTTCCTAAATTATTATTTTTAAATAATTTGTTTATTTTACTTAAATTGATTTTTCTTATTTTGTCTTTTTCAATATATTCATCATATTGTTGCCAAATTTTACTAGCTTCATTACAAGTACATCTTTCGTATGCAGTTGCTATATCTTTATAAACAATATTGACATATAGTGCAGTATAATCATTTATATGTAATAACTTTCCACAGAATTTGCACTGTTTGTGCATTTTATTATCGGTATCTAAAACTATGTCAGAAATCAATTGTTTTGAATCCACTACCATTTTCACCTGCCTTTATATCATCTTCTAATCTATTATTTTCTATTTTATTCTTTTCTGTTATATTTTCTTCTTCCACGTTACTTGACGTTTGCGTAACGTTACTTTCTTCTTTTTTCTTATCTCTAAATCTTTTTTGTCTTGCTCTATTTTGCTCTAAAATTTTCTCATATTTATCAATACTTTGATACTTATACCAGTTTTTAATTATATACGTATTTTCCTGATATATTAGCATTTCTAAATGGATTAATTTGTTCAATATATTTTCCATTTTTGCGTCCGTTTTGTGAATGATTGTTGCAAGTTCATGCACTGTCATCGGATTATTTTCTGAAATCATTAACTTTCCTTCTTGCATACATTGTCCTGCTATTGTTAATAATTGAATCCATACTCTAAAAAATGTGTCCCCATCACGTTCTTTGAGTAATATTTTGATTTTTGGATTTGCAAATATATCTGTAAACACTTTAATCCATTGCATGTTTTCACTCCTTTACTTTTTTAATGATTCTTGTTCTTTATTATTCAAGTATTCATCTAGTGCTTGTACTCTAAATAATACTCTTCCACCAACTCTTGCACATGGTATTTGTTTTCTTCTTACTAATTGATTTACTAACCAATATGATATTCCTAAATACTCTGCTGTCTCTTTCATTGTTAGTGTTTTTCGTTCTACCTTTGGTAATTCTGGCATATAATCACCTCTCTTTTTCTTAAATTCTTTATGCAAAAACATGTATAAATATTAAATTTTATATATTCTTGCATTTACATTTGTATAATTTAGTTAACTAATTATTATTTATTATTTTAGATGTTTTATTTGTTCTAAGAAACCGTACAGATAATAATTCTAAAATTTATTTCTATTGTATGGCTATTTCTTTATTTTTTTTAATTTATAAAAAATTTATGATTTTTGTCACATTTTCCATTTTTATTTCGCCTATTTATATAGAAGGATCAATAATTTAAAATTTTTTTAATTTTTTTTACAATTTTGGTCAGGTTTTTTTCTTTTTTTTCGCCTATGTGTATAGAAGGATTAAATCTTAAAAATTTTTTGTATTTTTACTAAGATTTTTGAGTCTTTCTTCGCCTATTTGTATATAGGAATATTAAAATTTTAAAATTCTTTATAAATTTTGTGAGATTTTTTAATTTTATTTCGCCTATTATATGTGAAGGCATAAAAATTAATTTTTTTAAATTTTTTGATAGGTTTTTCCATTTTTCTTCGCCTATTATGTATGAAAGCATAAAAAATTAATTTTTAAAAAGTTTTTGGGAATTTTAATACTTTCATTTCGCCTTTTATATAGAAAGGTTATAAATTTAATACAAGTTCAAGGAGGAAAATTATGAATTATGAATTAGAAATAGCATTTGACTTCAAAAATTCAAAAGAGTATTTTGTAAGATACGAACCAACAGAACTAACAGACTCAGAGAAAATACCAGAAAAACTAAAGAATAAAAAATTATATGTTTTTGAAAAAGTTAAACCTAAAGCAAAAAATATCGGAACATTTCTGCTTGAATTTCTAAATTTAGATTTTTCAAATGCTTTACATTTGAACTATTTTTTAGTGCATTATTTTCTTGTTAATTTTATTGCTTGTAAAAAGAATTATCTAAATTTTGAATATTATAAAAATATTGATTTAACATCTGAAATTATGGATAATCCAAAAATAATATTAACAGAAGATGAATTTATAGATTATGCTGAAGGGACGAAATTACTTTATTTTAGTTTTATTGACTCTGCTCAATTTGTTTTTAGGAATATCGCAGAAAAAATATATTTCAAGACATTATTTGAATCGTCTACTGAAGAAGATTTAGATTATGAAAGTCTAAAGATTTTGAAAGATAATGAAACATATGAATCAATTTTAGATAATATATCTGAAAATTTTAAAGATATAAAAATGAACTTTGACTTAGATTCTTTCTTTTTAGGTTCTAACACTAATAAGTCAAAAGATAATATTAAGTATTACTATTCTTCTAATGACTTTACTTGTCTTTTGTTTATTTGTATGAAAGAATTTATGAATTATAAAAATAGTTTTAGGATTGTAAAATGTAAAAATTGTAATAACTATTTTATTCCTAAAACTGCACATAAGACATTGTATTGTGATAATATTTTTAAAGATGGTCTAACTTGTAAGGAATTTGCAGATAAGGTTTCTTCTAGCAGAACATATGCTAATGATCCTATTTGTAAAAAGTATAGAAATAGATATAAAAATTTGAGTAAACAAGCCTCTATTAGTAATAATCCTGAAGTATTAGCTCTTTATGAAAGATATAAAGTTGATGGTGCTGTGATGCTTGATAAATATAAACATGATGAAATTAGTGGTAGTGATTTTGAGAAATGGATTGATGGGATGAAAATAAGAAAGTAAGAAAATGAATAGAGTTTAAAGTGCAATTTTTGCACTTTAAACTTGTGTGAATTGCACTTTATTATCCCATATCCAACTCGTAACCCATATCTAACTTTTATATTTCTTATAATTTCATTTGTTCTAAATTTACTAATTCATTTTTCCTAAAAGTCATCTTTAATAAGCATGGAGAATTTATAGCCAACTCATTTTCCTTGTATTCAAGATTTAATCTTTCGTTTACTTTGCAAAAACTTAACAAATAGAATTTTATTGTTCCACCATGACTTATAACAGCTATTCTCTTTCCTTTATATTTCTCAAGTATTTCATTAAAAAAATCATTCATCCTTTTATTAGTATCATTTGCGCTTTCACCATCGCGAGTTTTAAATTCTGGAAAGGCTAATTGTTCACGAGATGGATCTCTGGTTTCTTTATTATTCATAAATTTTGCTAAATCATCCATATTTCCAAGTTTTCTTTCACTCAATCTTTTATCTATGTTATATTGTAAATTGTTCTTATATGCTATATATTTTGCAGTAGCTTTTGCTCTTGTATAGTTGCTTGTCCAAATAACATCAAGATTTTGTAATTCTGTATTTTCGCTTAATTTCTTAGATTGTTCTTCTCCTTTTATAGACAATATTTCTTTTTCATTAATCATTTGAGAATTTTCATTTGTGTTTCTAATCCCATTTTCCTCAACTGTTTCAGCATGTCTAATTAAATAAATAACAGTATCATTCATTTTAAATAACTTTCTCCTCTTTTTTATATTATATATTTTTTTATTTGTAAAATATTACTAAAGTTCAAATTTGTATAAAGTTTCACCTGTTTTTAATTTTTTTATAAAAATTGCTCCAAACTTTTCATAATAATTTTTTAAGTCTGTTTTTAGATATATTGTTGTAAATCCTCTATTTTTTGCCTCTTTTAATATGGCATCATTTAATATTCTAGAATATCCTTTTTTTCTATATTCTTTTTTTACATACATTGTAGCATACCACGGCTTTAGTTCTTTTTCTTCTTCACAATCTTTTGGAAATATAGATATAAATCCTATCAAATTATTATTATCTACTAAAATTAACTTGCAAAAAAATTCATCATTAAATGCATTATAAATTTTCTCTTTATTCTACATTTTCTATTTTCTTCTTTATTGTCTGCCCATTCATCATATTCTAATTTTGCAACTTCATCTAAATATTCTAATTTATTTTTTAAATTATATATTTGCATATTTTTTCTCCATATTACGTATATAATTATCAGCCTCATCTCTAGATTTAAAAATAAATATACTATGATTAATTTTATATTTATCCAATAACTTATAAATTTGTGGCAACTTTTCGTTAGTAAAATTAATAATGCATTGTTTAAAATTTTCATCTAGTTTCTCTTCTACCCAAGGCAAATCGTCTCTTTTTTGACCGATTCGTGATTTTGCACCTTCAAGACAAACTTGAGTTGGAAAATCCAACAAAAATATAGTATCACATTCATTTATTCTTAATTCTAATGTTTTTTGATAATTTCCATCTATAATCCATTTATCCGTTTTAAAAATTTCTTTTAATTTTTCTTCTAGCTCTTCTTTTGTAATATGTGTACCATCTTTTTTATGATATAGCATATCTATGTGATATAATGGTAATTTAGTAATATTTTTTAACTTTTTAGAAAATGAACTTTTTCCGGCACCAGGACTTCCAATAACAATTATTTTTTCCATTTTTTTCTCCTTCATTTACTATTTATATTTAACATTATAACATATTTTTTAATTTAATCTATATTTCCCCTACATTTTCCGATTTTCCCACTCTTATCCCCTGTCGGGTTTTGTTTTCCAATCAAAAAATGTTACAATAAAAACATAGTAATACAAACAATTACTAAAAACAACAGAAAGGAGGCAAAAAAGTGACAGGTAGTATTGAAAAGCGAGGAAAAAACAGTTACAGGCTAGTAGTATTCAAAGGATACGACCTAGATGGCAGACCAATAAGACATCAAAAAACAATACACTGCAAGAAAAAATCAGAAGCACAAATAGAACTTGCAAAATTTCTAACAGAAGTAGAAAGTGGACTAATAGTAGATGGAAATATCCCAACATTTGCGCAATATGTGGAAATATGGACAAAAGATTATGCATTAAAAGAACTAGCACCATCAACTTATTATAGATACAAACGCATGCTAGAAACAAGGATAACTCCATATTTTGGACATTATAAACTAAATAAAATCAAGCCAACAGACATTATGAGATTTTATGATTTACTTGAAGAAGATACTCAAATTGTTAGAAGAAAAAACAACAATGGAAAGAAAACAAGAAAACCACTATCTCAAAAGACAATATTAGAACATCATCGTTTGCTATCGGCAATGCTTCATAAAGCAGTATATTGGCAACTTATTGTAAGCAATCCTGCTGAACGTGTTCAACCACCGAAAACATCTAAGCCGTTAAGACGTCATTATGATGAAGATCAAACTAAAATTCTTGTTGATAATTTGCAAAAGTTAAAAGGCAATCAAATTAAATATCGTACTGCAATTTTACTTGATATTTTTACTGGTGCAAGGCTTGGTGAACTTGTTGGGCTTGAATGGAGTGATATTGATTTTAAAAATGGTATTATTAATATTAATAAGTCTAGTCAATATCTTTCTGAAAAAGGAGTTTTTACTAAAGCACCTAAAACAGAAAGTTCAATAAGAGATGTTGCAATACCTGATTTTATTGTTTCTTTACTTGAGGAATATAAGTTATGGTATGATGAGCAAAAATCGATCGTAGGCGATTTCTGGCACGAATCTAATAGGCTATTTGTTCAAGATGATGGTAAACCTATTCATCCATCTACAATTAGTAAATGGTTTGAACAGTTTGTTAAAAAGATTGGATTGCCTGTAATTAATTTTCATGGTTTAAGACATACAAATGCAACTCTTCTTATTTCTCAGCAAGTTGATGTTGCAACAGTATCTGCTAGGCTTGGTCATGCACAAATTACTACTACATACAATTTCTATGTTCACCCACTAAAATCTCATGATAGAACTGCTGGAAATGTATTAGAGAATTTGTTAATTTCATGCAAGGCAGATTAGTAATTCAATATTATCTATAAATCTTTTTTGTGACTCTCATATTTATATTTTTTGATTTACTTTGTTGCAAAAATGACTTTAAGAATTTTTATGAAATGAGATTTTCTTAGAGGTTCTATGTCAATTGGGAAGTTGATCCCCAATTTCTCCCCAATTTGACATAATAGTAATGTTTTTAAGCATTATAGCAACCAATTTGAAGGCAACAAAAAATCGCCACAACCACTCAAGCTGTAGCGATTAAATCAAAATTATAAAGTAAAATTATTTCAAACTCACCTTAGAGTTATGAGAAACGAAATACATTTTTCATTTTTTCATTATGTTTTACTAAGTGCTATTCTATAAAATAAAAGTATAATGTTCTTTTAATCATTTATTAATAATTCTATTATTTTTTAGATTTTTATGGATATTTTTACGAGTATAATATTAATTATTATTTATTAATTATTATCTATTATAAATTTAGCCAAATTATGTATTTTTTCATAATATGTTTTTTTATTATTTTTATTCATTTAACCTTCAATTCTGTAATTTTTTTGTATTCTTATTTTTAATTATCTTAACTGCTTTATTTATTTTATATGATTTTTTTATAATTAACAAGATTTTCTTTTAAACTCTATATCATCAATTTTCATAGCATATTCTCTCCCTATTTTTGTTAATCCTATTGTATCTCCCAAGAATATATTAGTCATATAGCACTTAAACCATGCACTGATTTAGTATTTTTATGTTTTGTATAGTTATTTTATAGATTGTCATATAATATTTTTAATATGCAAAAAATAATTTAAAATTACTAGTATCTTGCCAAAAAGTAATATATAATAAATTAAAGTTTTGCTTTAATTTAAAACAATAAGTAATGTTATAAATCTTATAAAACTGGAGGCAATATGCTAAAAATATATAATATAAAAGAAAAACAAAAGTTTTTAAGAGAAGTTTCTATACTTACCCAAAAAGAATGGAAAAAAAGCGAGGATTTAAGAAGTTATATCTAAAAACAGATTTAATTAACTATTATGAAAAATTTGGTGCAATATTTTTAGATACTTTAAATAACAGTGAAAAATTGTATTATTTTAATTTATAGGAGGTCAATATGGACAAATTTAAAGAAATAAGACCAATAGTTTTAGGTCTTGCTATCAAAAACAATAAGATACTAGTTTCAGAAGGCTATGACAAAGTAAAAGATGAAACATTTTACAGATGTTTAGGCGGAGGTATTGAATTCTTAGAAAAGAGCGAAGAAGCTCTAAAACGTGAATTTTTGGAAGAAATTAATATTAATATTACAGTTAAAGATTTTTTAGGCATATCTGAAAACATATTTACATGTCAAGGAAAAAAAGCTCATGAATTAATTTTATTTTACTCAATTGAAATATCTGATAAAAATTACCACGAAGAATATAAAGTAATAGATGATCATGGTGAGACTATTGCTAAATGGATAGATATTGAGGAATTTAAAAACAAAAATAAAATTTTATACCCAGAGGAAATTTTTAAATATATCTAAAATATCACATTTTGCAAATTAATAATCCTTATTTTACATTTTATAAATCTATTCTTAATAAATATTTACTTTTGTTGTTTTTATATGTATAATTTTCACTAAAGGAGGTTTTTTATGAAGTTAAAAGATAAAATTGCCATTGTTACTGGCGGAGCTATGGGAAATGGTTTAGGAATTGTAAAAATATTTTTAAAACATGGTGCGAAAGTATCTATTTTTGATTATTCAGAGAAATTGCAAAACACAGTAGACACCTTAAAATCTGAAGGTTATGATGTTGATGGATACTCAGTTGATATCCGCGATAGCGGACAAATTAAAAATGCAATTGATAAAATTATTGCAAAGTATAATAAAATTGATATCTTAGTTAATAATGCTGGTGTCGCAAAGCTAACACCGTTTTTAGAAACTCCAGATGAAATAAGAGATTTTCATTTTGATATTAACATTAAAGGTACATGGAATGTGTCAAAAGCAGTTGTTCCATATATGTCAAGTGGAAGTTCAATTGTTAATTTATCTTCTGTTACTGGAACTATGGTAGCAGATACAGGTGAAGTTGCATATGCTACAACTAAAGCTGCAGTTTTAGGTTTTACAAAAGGACTTGCTGCTGAAGTAGTTGATAAAGGAATTCGCGTAAATGCTATTCTCCCAGGATATATTATGACTCCTATGGTTGAAGGAATTGCAAAAGATTCAAATAAAGATAATCCAAATTCAGTAGTTGACGGAATTGCAAAAGGTATACCTATGAAAAGACTTGGTACAATAGAAGAATTAGGTGAATTTGCTGCATTTCTAGCAAGTGATGAAGCATCTTATTTGACTGGACAAGGTTATGTAATAGATGGAGGTTCAACATTACCTGAAACTATGAGTGTTGGTGTATAAAATAAAAAAGTATAAGAGTTATTTTGAAATGCATCCCATTTAGTAAACATAGAAAAAAGTATCTATGCCAAACTACTAAATAGATATATACTTCAATTTCTCTTATACTTTTTTAACATACTATAATATGTCATATTAAAATTCCATTACATTCATTCCCTGCCATTTGTTTTTTTCTTTCAATATCTTTTCTATTCCATTTAATACCCATTTTTTATGTAAATTCCATCCTGGTGCAACTAGCAAGTCTTTTGGTGCATCTCCTGAAATTCTATGTATAATAATATCACCTCGTAAATGTGTAATTATATACTCAAGTTTTTCTAAATAATATTCTAGTGATATAGGCACATATTCTCCTAATTCATACATTTTTGCTAATTTTGTATTTTTCACTACATAAGTTGAATGAATTTTTATTCCTTGTACATCATGATTATTTATAAATTTCACAGTATTTGCTATATCTTCTTGCGTTTCCATTGGAAGTCCTACCATAATATGTGCTACAACATCAATATTATACCTTCGCAAAATTTTAACCGCTTCACTAAATTGTTCACTTGTGTAGCATCTATTTATTATATCACCTATTCTATTATTTGATGTTTGCAAACCTAATTCCACACAAACATAATATTTATTTGAATATTCATTAATTAGTTTTGCAATGTCTTTGTTTATGCAATCTGGTCTTGTCGCAATTTCTATTCCAACTATTCTATCATCTACTAAGGCTGCATTATATTTTTTTCTTAAAATTTCTATTGTATCATATGTATTTGTAAAATTTTGAAAATAAACTATAAACTTATTTGCTCTTTTTGATTTATAGCTTTCAAAGTATTTTTTCACTTGGGTTGTAATATCTTTTTCGCTATCCTTTATTAGTTCTCCTGAACCACATTCACTACAAAAAATGCATCCACTCTTACTTAATGTGCCATCCCTATTTGGACATGAAAAATGACCATCTACACATATTTTTAAAGTTCTTTCTCCAAATTTTTCTATTAAATATTTATTTAAATGTCTGTACCTCTCTCTTTCCAAACCTCTCCCCCTATTTGTATTTAATAACCTATAATTCAATTATACCAAAATTATCACAGTATTTTTATTTTTCTCTACATTATTATATCACTAATACTTATTTAAAAATTATTGACAAATTATACTTTATTTTTTATATTATATCATTACGTTATAAACAAATCTATAAATTAATTTATTCAAAAACAGAATATTTATTTAAATTCATCATATAATATACTATAGTAACTTAATTTTATAAAATGTAGTGTTACAATTGATGTGAAACAAAAATAATAGAAAAGAAGTGATTCAAGTAGTATAATTGAATTGTCGAAAAACAAATTATACGAAAGGACTTGAATCACTTATGAGTAATAGTATATCACAAGAAAATAAAAATACCAAGAGATATTTACCACATGAATTAAAAACAAGAGAAAATGCAGTAAAAACATATAGAAATAGTGGAGACATTGGATATGTATGTAGAAAATATCATATTTCAAGAATATCATTATGGAGATGGAATAAAAAATATGATGGAACAAAAGAAAGTTTAATGGATAAAAGTCATAAGCCACATAGTAAGCATCCAACAGAGCATACAGGAGAAGAAATAAAATGGATAAAGGATTTGATAAGAAGAAATCCGCATATAACACTAAATGAAATATGGTACAAATTAAAGATAAATAAAGGATATACAAGGAAACCAACATCATTGTATAGAGTACTAAGAAAAATAGGATATTACAATAATCCAGAAATAAAAGGAACATCAAAGAAGCATAATCAAAAATATCATACACCAAATGAAATTGGTAAAAAGTGGCAAATAGATGTTAAATATGTACCAAATGAATGTAAAACAGAAAAATTACCAAAAGATAAAAGATATTATCAATATACATGCATAGATGAAGCAAGTAGAGAAAGATTTTTGCATTGGTATGAAGAACATACACCAACAAATACTGTAGACTTCATAAATAGATGTATAAAATATTATAGATATAAAGCAGAAGAAATACAAACAGACAATGGAGAAGAATTTACGTACAATAGGTCAAATATAAAGAAAGAGCATCCATTAGAAAAGCTATTAAAAGAGCTAGGAATAAAACATCATAAAATAAGACCAAGAACACCAGAACATAATGGAAAAGTAGAACGAAGCCATAGGAATGATAACGAAAGATTTTACAGTTATTTGAGGTTCTACAGTTTTAAAGATTTATTAAAACAAGGAAAAGCATATTTAAAAAGGTCAAATAGCATACCAATGGCTGTATTAGGTTATTTGACCCCAAAAGAAAAAAGAGCAGAGTTAATGTGTGCATAAAATGAAAGAAACAAATTTAATAATACTATTTGAGTATTTATATAAATTTGTTTCACATCATTGACTAATATACAAGGCTAATAAAAATTTTTTAAATTTTATATTGACATTCTCTACAAAATAAGTTAAAATTATATATGCGTTTATGTAATGCTTATGGTGGATTTAGCGTAGTTGGTTAACGCGCCAGTTTGTGGCACTGGAGACCGACGGTTCGAAT
>ENA-OPBS01002138-OPBS01002138.1-human-gut-metagenome-genome-assembly--contig:-NODE-2138-length-14274-cov-2.776145_pt1 | contig 14274 bp, 7 predicted proteins | sample MGYA00241074_ERZ501463 | MGnify/ENA primary metagenome ERZ501463 (study PRJEB25962, sample SAMEA2042578) | human gut metagenome | biome: human gut; feature: human-associated habitat; material: faeces...
TATTTGGTCCGGAGGTCGAGATTCGCCGGCTGGAAGATATACGGGCTAGTTTGCGTGATCCTCAATGCAAGGGACCGGAGCAGGTTTACTCGATCGCTATGGATGTCGGCAAAGAAGAACATCGTGCGTTGCTGAATAAGTTACATTTGTTATTCGGGGTAGTGACATATAGCGCTGGTAAGTTGGGGCAGGAACCGGTCAGAAGCCAAGGGCATATTCACAAGATTTCTCCTTATAGCGGTTGGTCTACGCCGGAAATCTATGAGATTTGGTCGGGAGAGGCGATTATTTATATGCAGGAGTATGCGGAGGATCAGCCGGGTAGGTGTTATGCGGTGCATGCCTTTCCGGGGGATGTGGTAATCGTACCGCCTTATTGGGTACATGCGACGATTAGCGCGAATCCGAGGTTGCCTTTGACTTTCGGGGCGTGGTGCGATAGGGAATATGGCTTTGTATATGAGGGGGTTCGTAAGCACAAGGGAATCGCTTGGTTTCCTGTGTTTAATGGACGTGATGAATTAGAATGGATCGCGAATCCGATGTACGATTCCTCTCATTTGATTTGTAAATCTCCTTCGGATTATATTTCTTTAGATATTCGGAAAGGGGTGTCTATTTACAGACAATTCGAGGAAAATCCGGAGATTTTCTTATATGTGCCTAATCCTGCGTTGAAAGCGGAGGTCTGGCGTGATTTCGAGCCTTGAGTTTATAGATGGATTAAATACACAAGAAAAACATGAGAAACACGAGCTATAGATATTGGATGATTTATGTGATAGCGATTGTCGCCGCCATGGGAGGACTATTGTTTGGTTTTGATACCGGCGTGATTTCCGGGGCGATTCCTTTCTTCCAGAAAGATTTTGGCATAGACGATAGTATGGTGGAGGTCGTTACTTCCTCCGGTTTGCTGGGAGCTATTCTGGGAGCGCTGTGTTGTGGTAAGTTGACGGATCGCATAGGGCGTAGGAAAGTCATTTTGACTTCGGCTGTTATTTTCGCTATTGGTGCGTTATGGTCGGGATGGGCTCCGGACATTTATCATTTGATCGCCGCCCGTTTATTCTTGGGAGTGGCTATCGGGATATCTTCTTTTGCGGTGCCTCTTTATATCGCAGAAGTTTCTCCGGCGAAATCACGGGGGATGTTTGTCGCTATGTTCCAATTGATGATTACGATCGGGCTTCTGGTATCTTATCTTTCGGATTTGTATTTTGCGGATGAGGCGTCTGTCTCATGTTGGAGGCCGATGTTTTATGTGGGGGTGATTCCCGCTATTATTTTGTTCGTGGGTATGTTGCTCGTTCCGCCATCTCCAAGGTGGTTGATGTCTGTTGGCCGGGAGGAAGAGAGCCTATCCGTCTTAAAGATGGTCGAGCATCCGGATTTGGTAAATGCCTCGTTTGAGCAGATGCGGAATGAGATGCGAAAGAATGATGAGCGACAAGGATGTTTTAAGGATCTGGCCCAGCCTTGGTTACGGAATGCGTTAGTTATCGCTATCGGTATTATGTTTTTCCAGCAATTTGTAGGTATCAATACCGTGATTTATTATAGCCCTAAAATCTTTTTGATGGCCGGTTTCGATGGTGCGGTCTCTGCGATTGGGGCCTCTGTCGGGGTAGGTGTTGTCAATTTATTATTCACGTTGTTGTCTGTCTACTTTGTAGATCGGCTGGGAAGGCGTAAACTTTATTTTCTGGGGTTGAGCGGTATCGTGATTTCCTTGTTGCTACTCGCTACCTCTTTTATATTCGCCGCTCAATTAGGGGATTCTGGGAAATGGCTTTCCATCGTCCTTATTTTCTTATATGTGGGATTTTTCGCTATCAGCATCGGGCCGTTAGGTTGGTTGATTGTGTCGGAAGTGTTTCCACAAAAGCTAAGAGGGTTGGGGACTTCTCTCGGCTCGTTGTCCGTATGGTTTTTCAATGCGATCGTATCGTTTACTTTCTTCAAGATATTGAAGGTGTTTTCAATATCGGGAACCGAATTAACGATCAATGGCGAAAGCCAAGGGAATCCGGCGGGAGCGTTCTTATTTTATGCGTTCATTGGAATTGTGGCGATTATTTGGGGATATTTCTATGTATCGGAAACGAAAGGAGTTTCATTGGAGAATATCGAGGCTTTTTGGAGAAAAGGAGGACACCCGAAAGATAAAATAATATAATATGGATAGAAGAGTATTTATTAGACAAACAGCAGTTGCGGCATTAGGCGGCTTAGTGGCTTTTGATTTATCAAATGCATTAGCTAAAAGTGAAATGGCTTTTGCCGGAAAAGGAGAAATCTCGCCCCGGGCAATCACCATGTGGGATTTTTCTTGGTTGGAGAGGCGTTGGCCCGGAGCCGGTTATGAGGACTGGGACCGAGTATTGGACGAGCTCTCGGAACGGGGGTATAATGCGATACGTATTGATGCTTATCCTCATTTAATAGCGGAGAATCCAATGAAGAAATGGTTACTTAAAGAAGTTTGGAATCAGCAAGATTGGGGAAGTCCGGATATGAATGAGGTACAAGTTCAACCGAATTTGAACTTGTTCTTGTCGAAATGTAAGGAGCGGGATATTAAGGTCGGGCTTTCTTCTTGGTATCGTCTCGATGTGGATGAGGTTTGCCTGAAATTGGATACACCGGAGAAATTGGCGGATTGCTGGCTGACAACCCTTCGTTCGATCGAGGAGGATGGGTTATTGGATACGATCCTTTATGTAGATCTTTGCAATGAGTGGCCCGGTGATTCGTGGGCTCCTTTTTTCGCTAAGACATATCCGAATGTCGGTTGGGGGAATTGGTATAAGGAGGAATCCTTACGATGGATGAAAACCTCGTTGGAGAAGATGCGACAAGTATATCCGGATATGCCATTCTTATATTCTTTTGATCATGGGGATGTCAAGAAATATGAAGAGGTGGATTGCTCTTTTCTTGATTTGTATGAGCATCATATTTGGATGGCCCAACAGAATGGTGGAGAATTTTATAAGCTGGTGGGATATGGCTACAATCGTTTTTTACCGGATGATTATAAGAATGTGGTGAAAAACGCAGAACGGGTTTATCGGGAAAGACCTGGATATTGGCAGAAGTTGTTGACTGATAAGATAGAGCTTATGGCTTCTGTGGCCCGGAAGAATCGCCGTCCTCTTGTTACGACAGAGTGTTGGGGATTGGTGGATTATAAGGATTGGCCTTTATTGAAATGGGACTGGGTAAAAGATCTCTGCGAGTTGGGAACTATTACGGCAGCTCGTACGGGTATGTGGGTCGGCGTAGCGACCAGTAATTTTTGCGGGCCTCAGTTTGCTGGAATGTGGCGGGATGTGGAATGGCATAAACGCTTGACTTCTATCATCCGTTCTTCCCCGCTGGATGAGTCTCTCACGAAGAATAATGAAGTAGCAGCCAAATTATTGAAACGACTTTAATCTTGGGATGGTATGTATTACGATGATTCTTATATTTTGATAAGATTCTAAAAGCAGGAGGTAAATTTCTAAAAAGTTTATGTTTCTAATAATTGTAACTTGCCTTCGTGAAAGAGTTAAATAAATCGGATGTCATGAAAAGAATAATTTTAATTATGTGTTGCTTCCTATCCGTATTCGCTTGGGCCGATGACGGGAGGACAACGATCTCATTAAATGGGGAATGGGATTTTGATCAGACGGAACATGCTTTTCCCCCACGGAAATATACCCGTAAGATACCGGTTCCGGGATTGGTGCATCTAGCTAGGCCGAAAATTTCTCAATACGAGAAATTCTTCAAGAAGCCTGACGGCGTGGAGTTGGTGGAACAGTTTAATTTCTTGGAGAGAGATTATACGCCAATGTATAATTGGTATAAGCGAAAAGTATTTATCGACGAGAAATTCAAGGATGAGCAATTATTCCTTACGATAAAGAAAAGCCAATACGTTACACGAGTCTTCGTGAATGGACATCAAGTAGGGTCTTCCATGGAATGCTATACTCCAATGGATTTTAATATTACGAGTGCCGTAAAATATGGCTCGGACAATGAGATCTTAATTCAGGTGGGCGACCGGGCGTGGTTGCCTAGCGAGGCTGCCGGTGGTACGGATAAGGAGAAAGTCCATTACCTACCCGGAATCTGGGACGACGTGTTCATCACGGCTACCGGTAAGATGCGGGTCGACAAGATTTTGTTCCTACCTTCTCTGGCTAAAGGATTGGTGACAGTTAAGACTTTGGTGAGAAGTTTGTATCCACCCCAAATGTTGTATGGGGATAAAATGAAGGACTCTTGTAAGATTGAGTTCTGTGTCAAGGAGAAGACCACAGGGCAGGTGGTTGGAAAGAAAGTGATTGAAGGTGAGGTTAAACGGGATAATAGGACTTATTTCGAAACGAGTATCTCTTTGGATAATCCGAAGGCTTGGACTCCGGATTCCCCTTTCTTGTACGAAGGCGAGGTCTCGGTGTATGACCAAGATGAGCTTGTAGATCGTTATTCGGTGAACTTCGGGATGCGTGATTTTTCGAGAAAAGGCAAATTCTTTACGCTTAATGGGGATAAATTCTACTTACGAGGCTCCAATATCACGCTTCAACGTTTCTTTGAGGACCCGGATTGTCAAGCGTTGGCTTGGGATCGGGAATGGGTGAAGAAGCTGATGATAGACTTGCCAAAGTCGATTGATTGGAACGCTATGCGAATATGTGTCGGTATTGTTCCGGACTTCTGGTATGATCTTTGCGATGAGTATGGCATCGTATTGCAAAATGAGTGGCTTTATTGGCAAAATCATGGATGGGATGAACAGGTACGTAAGGAGTATACGAATTGGGTATGGAGCGATGGCAATCATCCCAGTATCGTGATCTGGGATGCGATCAATGAGAATTGGGACAGTTATATAGGAAATACGCTGATTCCCGAACTAAAGGAATTAGACCCGACCCGGATCTGGGATGCCGGCTATATGACATCTGATCAGATGGGAACGAATGATGAGATGGATGAGCCACACCCATATCGCGCGCTAACGTTGATGCATTCCAGTGAACTGAACGACTACTTCAAAAACAATCCCTATAACTTAGGTGCATTGCATGAGAATTGGGTAGGTTTCTCTTCTATACTAGATGCGGGCGTTCCTCAGTTGGTCAATGAGTACGGATGGATTTGGTTATGGCGTGATGGACGGCCCTCGAAATTGACACTCAATAATTATAATTATTATCTCGGCGAGAACGCTACTCCGGCTCAATGCCGTGAATTGCAAGCCTATTGGTTACAGCTTGAGACCGAGTGGCTGCGTTCAGAACGCTCGGTGGGTGGAATCTTGGCCTTTTGCCATCTGACCAATAATTATGGTTTCACAGGAGATTGGTTTATCAATGATATTAAGGACTTGCAACCTTCGCCGGCTTTCCGGTGGTTCAAGCATTGCTTCGCTCCAACGGCGGTCTTTATCGACTTGACGGACCATCGTTATACAAAACATCTCCCTGCCTTGAAACCGGGTAGTGATTTAGTCTTCAACTTGGTTGGGGTGAACGACTTGAATAAAGACTCGTCAGGAAAAGTTCTCTTGAAACTACTAGACGAGAAAGGAACTATTATTTCGACACAAGAAGAGTCTATTGTGATTGAACCTTTTGGCAAGCGGCTTCAACCTTGCCTTCTGAAATTGCCCTCAAAAGCAGGAGGTTATCTTTTGATAGCCGAGTATCATGAGAAGGGGGGGGGCGAAACCAGTACTTAGTCGCCGTTATCTAAAAGTAGGCGATGCGGTAACCTCTTTCAAGGATTACTTTGAGTATACATTAAATTAGTTAGGTTAGCTTTTATATCCAATTTCCTACGGCGGCACTCCTCGTGAGTGCTGTCGAGGGGAATGCTACCCCTTTTTTGAAAATACTCAGAGTCCGAATAACCAAAAAGTAATGTTAGGAATATTGTTTAAACCTTTAAATTCGAATAATTTATGAAAAAGAAAAGTAAGGATCAGCGATGGCGTTGGATATGTGCCGGGTCATTATTGCTCGCTTCCTTAAGTGGCAATCTGGAGGCAAGCGGCCTTTCCCATCCTGATGTAAATCCGATGGAAGTTTCTCAAACGGTAAGAAAATTGCGAGGAACGATCTTGGATACGAATGGAACTCCGGTTATCGGTGCGAGTATTTCCGTAAAAGGAACTACTACCGGTACGATCTCTGACATGAATGGTGTATTTACGCTAGATGTGAAAAATGGCGATATCTTGGAAATCTCGTTTATCGGCTATCTCTCCCATACGGTTAAGGTCGGTACGCAGACTGATTTGCAGGTTGTCTTGAAAGAGGACACGCAAGCCTTGGATGAGGTGGTCGTGGTTGGTTATGGCGTCCAGAAGAAGAGCGTGATGACAGCGGCCATAAGCCGGGTCACCTCCGATGATTTGGAGAAGCTGACACCTACCCGGGTAGAGGATGTGTTACGGGGAAAGGTTTCGGGAGTAAGCATTATGCAGAATTCCGGACAACCGGGAGCCGAGTCGAGAGTCCGTATCCGTGGTACAGGAACTATTAATGATAGTAACCCTTTATATATTGTGGATGGAATGCCACTTGAAGGAGGTGTCGATTATCTGAATCCGCAGGATATACAATCTATCGAGGTCTTAAAAGATGCCGCTTCAGCCGCTATCTACGGTTCGCGTGCGGCTAATGGTGTTATTTTGGTTACGACAAAGAGCGGGAAAAAAGGAAAAGCGGTTGTCAATTATGATTTCTCAATCGGTTGGCAAAATCCTTGGCGAAAAATGTCGGTCTTGAATGCCACCGAATATGAGACAATAATGAATGAGGCTTACGTGAATGCCGGGATGGACCCTATTTACGATGATCCTTCGAAAGCAGGTGTAGGGACGAACCGGCAGAATGAGATTTATAACGAGAATGCCCCGATCATGAATCATCAAGCGAGCATCAGTGGTGGTGGTGATAAGGGAAGCTATTTCCTTTCTTTTGGTTATTTAGATCAAGAAGGAATTGTTGGAGGAAAAGATAAGTCGGATTATAAACGATATAGCTTACGTTTCAACAATACCTATAATGTGTTTGAGAATAAGACGAATAAATTCTTCCGTAGTTTCAAGGTCGGTACGAACCTAGGATATACACGGATCATATCCAAAGGTATTTCGGAGAATGACAACTTCTCCGGCCCGTTGGCAAGTGCGGTGATGACTCCACCGAACGAATCGGTCTATCTGGAGAATCCTTCGGCGGAAGATCTCGCTTATTACGAAAAAAATTATCCCGGTTATGTCAAGGATGACGAAGGCCGTATTTATAACGTGATCGAAAATCAAGAGATCGTGAATCCGGTCGCTATGATGCAGACCTTAAACAATAACAAGGACTGGGATAAATTTGTAGGATCTGTTTGGGGTGAATTGGAAGTATTCGAGAATCTTACGTTTAAGACCTCTCTCTCTACGGATATGGCTTTTTGGGGCGAAAGGAATTGGTTCCCTGTTAGTTATTTGTGTTATATGGTCAAGAATGAGAAATCGAGGGTGGAGCAAACGATGAATCGTGGCATGAAACTTCTTTGGGAGAATACGTTGAGTTATAAACGTTCGATCGATAAACATAATTTCGCGGTTTTACTGGGAACCTCTATGGAACGGTATGATAGTAAAAAGGTAAAGGGAACGGCCTTGAACTTACGAGCGGAAGATGATCATAAAGCGTGGATCGATTTCACCAATAGTGCCTCTCCCGGCGATCAGCATTCGGAAGGTGGGGCGACGGAGCATCGGATGGCCTCCGTTTTCGGACGATTGAACTATAATTATGACGAAAGGTATATGCTTGAGTTAACCCTTCGTCGGGACGGTTCCTCTAACTTCGGCCGGAATAATCAATATGCTTATTTCCCTTCTGTCTCTGCGGGCTGGACGTTGACTAACGAACCTTTCATGGAAAATAAACCGGGATGGTTCGATTTCTTAAAAGTACGCGGAAGCTGGGGCCAAAACGGAAATGAGAAAATCGGGTCGTTTGGATATACTACGACGATGACCGGAGGAAATAACTATAGTTTCGGGGCAGGCTCGAACGGTGTCATCCATAGCGGAACAAAACCTACTTCTTTGGCCAATCCTGATTTGCGTTGGGAAACCTCGGAGCAATTGGACTTTGGATTTGATTCCCGCTTCTTTAATAACTCCCTTTCTTTTAGTTTTGATTGGTTCAAGAAAGATACAAAAGACATGTTGATGGAGCGTCCGATACCCCTATATGTGGGAAGTGGCTCGCCTTTGTCGAATGTCGGGACATTGACCAACCAAGGTATCGAGCTTGAAGTCGGTTATAAATTAAGTGTAGATAAAGTGAATCTGTCTTTCTTGGCGAATGCTTCTTATGTGAAGAATGAGATCAAGAATCTAGGAAATCAAACAGGATATATCGATAAGGAGAGTTTACCGACTTTAGGTACGGTATCAAGGAACCAAAATGGTTATCCGATCGGTTATTTCTTCGGATATAAGGCGATTGGGGTTTTCCAGACACAAGAGGAGATCGATAACTATATCAGTCCTGCTACCGGTAAGCCTATACAACCGAATGCGGTACCCGGTGATACGAAATTTGAGGATTTGAATGGAGACGGTGTGATCAGCGATGATAACGAGGACCGTACGATGATAGGCAAACCTAATCCGGATTGGATGGTTGGACTTACTGTTGCGGCTGATTGGAATGGCTTTGATTTAAGTGCCTTTTTCCAAGGTTCTTTCGGGGCGGATGTTTTCGATGCGTTACGCCGTTATGAGCTGGCGGCGGTCAATTATACGTCGGATGCTTTGGAAAGATGGACAGGACCGGGCACCTCCAATTCGATGCCAAGGATTGTCTTGGGTGATACGCCTAAGAACTTCCGTCCGTCTACTTTGTTGGTTCACGATGCTTCTTTCTTGCGCTTACGTAATTTACAGGTAGGTTATACGCTGCCGGCCCAGTTGACCCGAAAAGCTTATATACAACGCTTGAGGTTTTATGCGTCGTTCGATAATTTGTTGACTATTACGGGATACAAGGGAATGGATCCGGAAATCGGTTCGACAATGGGTATAGATAAGGGTGTATATCCTCAAGCCCGGGTTTATACATTTGGATTGAATTTGACATTTTAATCATTAAAATTAGTGTTATGAATAAATATATTTATCTGCTAGCCGTTGTATTCGGACTAAGTGGCTGCAATGATTTTTTAGAGTTGTCTCCGACGAATAAGGTTATCGAAACGGATTATTACAAGACACAGGAGGATTTGACCGAGGCATTGGTCGCTGCCTATGACCCGTTGAAATGGAACGCTTATAATGCGTATAGCTCTTATGAACTGGTAAGTAATATCATGTCGGATGATGCGGAGACCGGTGGATCGACGGTCTCGGATCAATCGCAGTTGCAGCGAGTGAATGATTTTACCAATTGGGTGACACCGACAAACTTACCCGAGGGTTTATGGGGGCGTTCGTATGAGGGTGTGAACCGTGCGAATATCGTGATAGAGAAATGCCCTCTTCTTCCGGAGGGGACGATGTCGGAGGAGCTTCGTGATCGTTATGTGGCTGAGGCTCATTTCTTGCGTGTATTTTATTATTTCCAGTTGTGGCGTTTCTTTGGATACATACCGTATTACGAGACGAATTTGGGGTTGGATGATATAACAACTGTCCCTCAGTTACAGCCGGATGAGGTCTATGCGAAATTAATCGAGGATTTAGATAATAATGTTATTGGGAAGTTACCTAAGATAGTCCCGGCTAATGAGAAAGGACGAGCTACGAATGGTGCCGCTATCGCGATGAAAGCACGTATCGTTCTATATCAGAATGATGATACTAAAATGAAGGAGATCGCCAGCCAATTGAAAGAACTAATTACCGATCCTGCCTATCAATATGATTTGATCCCGGATTATAAAGTTCTTTTTGATGATGAGTATGAATGGTGCAAAGAATCTGTTTTTGAAGTCAATTATACGGAAATCGGGAACTCGAATGATTGGGCAGGCAAGGCTAATCAAGGTAACTCCGATATAATAATGCTAGGAGCCAGAGGTTTGAAAGATCCTAATAATGTATATGTGGAAGGTTGGGGTTTTGCGCCTGTAACAAAAGCATTGAATGATGCGTTTTTACCAAATGATCCTAGAAAGTGGACAACAATCATAGATCATGAGGAGTTTAGAGCGGAAGGCGGGACGGTTAGCTCGGATGTGAATCAATATACAGGATATAGCGTACGCAAATATCATCCTCGTGCGGGGTATTCTTCTACGGTTGGCACGGAAGCGCTGAATTATAAGAACAATTACCGTGTAATTCGTTTCTCTGACGTATTATTGATGGCATCGGAAGCTTTGTTGAGAAGTGGAGGTAGCGTAGGCGATGCACAGGATTATTATGCGAGAGTCGTTAAACGTGCGATGGGGGATGATTATAAGGTTCCGGTGGTTTCATTGGATAATATCTATAAGGAACGCCGTTATGAGTTTGCGATGGAAGGTATTCGTTATTGGGATTTAGTACGTACGAACCAAGCAAAAGATTTTATCAAAGGTTGGGATGATACAAAGAAATACTTACCGATCCCTCAGTCGGAGATTGATAAGTCGGATGGCCATTTGGTACAGAACCCTCATTTCTAAGAATTGAGCTGTATTTACATTTGTTCATTTTAGGAGAACCTGATAGCTTTTAATTTGTTGATAATTAGATATGGATGTGTGATCATTTGTCCACATCCATGTTTTTTGTCTTTAAGTAAATAGTTTAAATCGATAAAATATGAGATTAAAATAGAGTAATAACGGTACACGAATACCCATTTGCGACCGCTTACGATCCCGTTCGTTGGCTATTCACTTACGGATCCAAAAAGAAGGACATTTCTTTTTAGATGGGATAGGCTTGTATTCCAGATCTTTTTATGTACATTTGAAGCCACCCAATAGTGGGGTAACTAAAACATGATATGACTATGGAAAAGAAAACAGAAAAAGAGGAGAAGTATATGAAGGAATTACAAGATCGATATATCCGTTTCGACTGGGCCATCAAACGCCTACTCCGGCAAAAAGCGAATTTCGGAGTGCTAGAAGGCTTTCTTACCGTGTTCTTGGGCGAGCAGATCAAGATTGAGGAGATATTGGAGAGTGAGGGAAACCAGCAAATGGCCGATGATAAATTCAATCGGGTGGATATCAAGGCTAAGAACACAAAGGGAGATATCATCCTTATCGAGATCCAGAATACCCGCGAGCTTTATTATTTGGAACGTGTGCTTTATGGCGTGGCGAAGGCCGTCACCGAGCATCTTCATTTGGGACAGGACTATTCCGGGGTGAAAAAGGTCTATTCAATCAGTATCCTTTATTTTGATATAGGCGTAGGAACCGATTATCTGTATCACGGGCAGAACCAATTTGTCGGCGTGCATACCCATGATCATTTACAGGTAAATACCAAGGAGAGGGGTGCGATCGTCAAGCGTCTTCCCTCGGAGATCTTTCCGGAGTATATATTGGTCCGGGTGAATGAGTTTGATAAGGTGGCCGTGACCCCCTTGGAGGAATGGGTGCGATACTTGAAAGATGGGATCATAACTTCCGAAACGACAGCCCCTGGCTTGAAAGAGGCACGAGAGAAATTACGCTATTACTCAATGTCTCCCGAGGAACGTTATGCTTATGACGAACATCTGAATGCGATTATGATCCAGAATGACGTGTTGAGCACTGCTAAGTTTGAAGGACGGGAAGAAGGATTAGCAGAAGGCAGAGAAGAAGGCCGTGTGGAAGAACGTCTAGAAACAGCTCGGCGTATGCGGTCTGATGGGCTTTCGATGGAAATGGTCGTGCGTTATACTGGTTTGTCAGAGGAGGAAATAAATAATTTATGACATCCTTGAGGCTTTGCTAGCGGAGCAGGATCGGTTCTTTTAAGTTCTTGGCCTGCTCCTCGGATGATGTTCCAGTATCTCTTTGCGAAGGAATTCCCGGTCGATATGTGTATATATCTCGGTGGTGGTGATTTTCTCATGCCCCAGCATCTCTTGGATAGCGCGTAAGTTGGCGCCGCCTTCCAGCAAGTGGGTGGCGAAAGAATGACGGAAGGTATGGGGACTTACGTTTTTATGGATACCGGCGGCCTCCGTCTGTTGCTTGATGATATGAAATACCATGATACGGGAGAGGGCCGTTCCTCGCCGGCTTAGAAATAAAATATCCTCGAAGCCTTTTTTAACCACGACCGAATTCCGGTCATACAGATAGTTTTTAATTTCCCGCAAAGCAACTTCGGAGATAGGAACAAGCCGTTGTTTGCTTCCTTTACCCTCTACCCGGATGAAACCTTCCTTGGGATATATATCCGAATAACGCAGGCCAGTAAGCTCCGATACGCGCAGTCCACAACTATATAAAACCTCCAGCATCGCACGATTCCGCTGTCCCTCGGGAAGCGTGAGGTCTATCGTGTCGAGAATGCTATTTATCTCGTTGACGGTTAATACTTCCGGCAGCTTCAATCCGATCTTGGGAGACTCTAACAATTCGGTCGGATCATTTGTTATATAATTGTCAAGCAATAAGAAACGATAGAACGATTTGATACCCGAGATGATGCGTGCTTGCGATCGGGGATGGATACCGATGTCACGTAATTGGGCGATGAACTGTTGCAAGTCGTCGTAGCTGATCTCCTTAACGTCCTTTTTCTCATCCTCTGCGAAACGTAGCAATTTGTCAAGATCTGTCAAATAGGCGTCGATGGAGTTGGCTGAGAGCGATTTTTCTAATCGTAAATAGGTGTTATATCGGTTTATTATATCTTTTCCTTGTCGCATTGTCGGTATGTCGTTATGAATGTGTCAAATAAAATCCTTACCTTTGCCGGATAATTCCGGCCTCAACGGGCGGTACAAAGGTAATAAACTTACAATTAAGAATGAAGAAGATTCAGATCATCAATGGCCCTAATTTGAATCTGTTGGGCAAGCGAGAACCGACAGTATACGGAAATGCCTCGTTCGAGGACTATTTGAGCGAGTTACGTGCCCGCTTTCCTCAGTGTGAGATATCTTATTATCAAAGTAATGTGGAAGGAGAGATAATTAACAAGATCCATGAGGTGGGTTTTGAATATGACGGTATCGTGTTGAACGCCGGCGCTTATACGCATACTTCCATTGCGTTGCACGATGCTATCAAGGCGGTTACTACGCCAGTCGTGGAAGTGCATATCTCGAATGTGCATGCCCGTGAATCGTTTCGTCATGTGTCGATGATATCGGCGGCATGCAGGGGAGTGATTCTTGGGTTTGGGCTGGATTCGTATCGGTTGGCGATCGAATCGTTTATGTGATAGAAGGTTTAGAAGGTTATCAAATAGAATTAATAATTAGGTTATAATAATTTAAGGTATATGTTAAAGCATACGAAGATTGTTGCTACAGTTTCCGACCAGCGCTGCGACGTTGCGTTCGTTGAGGCGTTATATAAAGCGGGAATGAATGTGGTGCGCCTGAATACGGCTCACATGATGGAAGAGGGGTTGACCCGTGTGGTAAATAACGTCCGTACCGTATCCGACCGTATCGGTATCTTGATGGATACAAAGGGGCCGGAAGTACGTACCACGACGACGGTAAACAAGGAACCGATCCCTTTCAAGACTGGAGAGATCGTGAAGGTAATCGGTAATCCCGATCAGGAAACTTCGCATGATTGTATTTGTGTGTCATATAAGAATTTCGTGAACGACTTGGCGATTGGCAGCGACATCCTTATCGATGATGGTGATCTGGAAATGAAGGTTACCGGGAAATCCGGCGATTGTTTGCTTTGCGAGATCCAGAACGACGCTACGCTAGGTAGCCGCAAGAGCGTGAATGTGCCGGGCGTACGTATCAATTTGCCTTCGTTGACTGAGAAAGACCGTAATAATATCCTTTGGGCGATCGATCATGATCTCGATTTTATCGCTCACTCATTTGTTCGCAACAAACAGGACGTATTGGATATCCAACGTATCTTGGACGAGCGTAACAGCCCTATCAAGATTATCGCTAAGATCGAGAATCAAGAGGGTGTAGACAATATCGAGGAGATTTTGGAAGTGGCTTATGGCGTTATGATCGCTCGTGGTGACTTGGGTATCGAGGTTCCGGCCGAGAAGATCCCGGGTATCCAGCGTATGCTGATCCGTAAATGCGTGGAGGTGAAGAAGCCGGT
>ENA-OPBS01002160-OPBS01002160.1-human-gut-metagenome-genome-assembly--contig:-NODE-2160-length-14168-cov-2.605328_pt1 | contig 14168 bp, 13 predicted proteins | sample MGYA00241074_ERZ501463 | MGnify/ENA primary metagenome ERZ501463 (study PRJEB25962, sample SAMEA2042578) | human gut metagenome | biome: human gut; feature: human-associated habitat; material: faeces...
ATGGCGCGCAAACCAAAAAACCGCCTCAAGCTAATGCTTGAGACGGTAATAAATTCTTATTATCGCGGTACCACTCAATTTGACGAATTGTCCACTCTGTCATGTACTAATATACATGCCGAAATGATAACGGGTTCGGTTCCCGGTGACGCCTACTGATTTAATCGTAAGAACTATGCTATACACAATCAAACGCTTCGGATCACCCTCGAAAGGCCATTCAACAAATCCATCCATGCTGCAATCCCACCATCTGCAGCTCTCTGAGATATCCGGAAAGGTCTACTCTTCTTTCTCATCGGTTTTGAAACACTGTTAAATTAATCTTTTAATATACTTTATGCTCTTTTTGTCACTTTGTCAAGGTAAAGTTTGAAAATTTCTGTATTTAAGAGGTGATACCCCATACATTTTCTTGAAGCTGCGTATAAAATAGCTCACATTCTGATATCCACTGCACATCGCAACCTCTGTAACGGAAGCTGCTGATTCCTCCAATAGCTGTCTGGCGTGCTCCAGCCTGAGATGATTGACATACTGTGACAGAGTAATATGAAAATGCTCTTTAAAGTAGCGTGATATGTATTTTTCCGACAAATGAAACTGTGCACCAAATTCCTTCAGTGAAATTTCCCTTGTATAGTTTTGCCGGATATATGTTATCATTTCTTTTTCTATTGTGTTGGTGCCATTTGTGCCATTTTCCAGTATCAGATTATTGCTCCACATTTTCTGGATGAATTTGATGAGAGTTATTTTTGTCTCAAATTGCGCCTCTATATTTGCAGCATCTGTTTTTTCTGCGTTTTTCCCTGATATTTGTGCATTTATCTCTATCAGCCGCTCGCATATATCTGCTGCTGTATCATTTATCTGAGGACTAATCATAAGTCTTCCTCGTTTGAGAGGGGATAGGATTGATTTTTCCATGAGATCGTCCGTCTGAAATGATATATATTCAAGAGGAAACAGAAACGTGTAATAATCTGCATCTCCTGTCGGCGAGCCCATTAAATGCAGACTGCCCGGAGATACCACAAATGCATCCTTTGGGCTTCCTATATAGTTTTTACCTGATATGGTCACATGCAGCTTGCCTTGCTTTACATATATAATTTCCAGCTCATCGTGCCAGTGTACCGGAATCTGGAATGCACGCTTTACATCACTGATATGGTATTGGCTGAATGGATTTTCCGGTGTGCCGTGTGGCCGGTTTTCTTTTAATTCAAAATACATTTTTCTACCTGCTATTTACTTACATAATATTTATTTCATTTTACAATAAAACTGCTGATTTTTGTAATATAAATTGCAAATTGTAATCTGAATAATTCAATATTTCATCAATTTTGCAAATTTTTATTTTCTGTTGACAACAACGCTGCTATGGTTTTATATTATTCAAAGTTTGCAGATTACAGAGCTACCGGCTCTTTTTAGGAGGTACATATATGCAAAGAAGCTCTAGCTCCAACAAAGGCTTTTCACTTGTAGAACTTATAATTGTAATTTCAATAATGGCTGTTCTTATCGGAATTCTCGCGCCTCAATTTATTTCATATATACATAAATCAAAGGTTGCATCTGATTGGGCTAATCTTAAGGCTTATTACAGCGAGATAGAGACCGACTATGTTGATAACGATGGTACATATAATCCTGATGTTCCAACCATCAGCCAAAACCTGGCCCTGACAGGGATGATGAGTACTGTCGAAGAGAGATTAAATTCCTAGACGGACGCACCGTTAAACTTAAGGCCGGGTACTATGCAATAACAAAATCATATACCGACAATGGCGGATACCATATAGCATATTACTGTGATAAATGCAATAGCGATTGGGATAAGCATAGCAAAACCTGTATACTTACCCTTGGTTTATAGCATTTCATTTTCTGAGACTAAATTATAGATAAAGTAGAAATAGTACAATTTTTCCTTGAAATAATACAAGAATTATTTGTGATAATGTAATATATTGATGCATGCAAGCTTCTCTTCTTTATATCTTCCTCTCCCAAATGAAGTTTATAATGAGAAGTTTGCATTCTTTCTGTTAATATCACAAAGTATACATACATTATAAAAGTATACATACATTATAAATGAGGTAATCTATATGCAGGTTCAAAGAAAAACACTTACACAGCTTTCCATTCCAATATGCTTCGAAACACTTTTTTACATGCTGTCAGGCATGGTCGACACTCTTATGCTGTCATCCGTGAGCGACCAGGCGGTTGGTGCTGTCGGCACGGCAAATACATATATCTCCGTTTTCATCATCATGTTCGGTGTCATCTCAAGCGGTATGGTTGCTGTCATGACGCAGAATATCGGTGCCGGAAAACCGGGTATAGCATATCAGGCAAGGCAGCTTGGGCTTATATTTAACGCTGTAATAGGTGTGCTCATGTCGGTATTTCTGGCTGTTTTTTCCGGAAATATTCTTAGAATGGTCAGCATTGCACCGGCGCTCTTTGATTCGGCAAATACTTATCTGCGCATTGTTGGAGGTGCCTGCTTTTTAAATGCTCTCATACCGATTTTTTCAAGCTACCTGAGAGTTTTCGGCTACACAAAGCAGTCACTTTGGGCATCAATTATTGGAAATGTCATTAACTTTATACTTAACGCTGTTTTTCTCTTTGTAATGCACTGGGGCGTTATGGGTGTTGCCACTGCAACGGTTATCTCACGTATTGTCAATCTGATTATTGTTGCCACAATGGGCGCTGTGCTCATCAAGGCAAAGGACAGTCCCGAGCGCATAGCTCCCGGAAAAATTCTCGGACAGATTATAAAGATTGGCTTTCCGTCTGCCTGTGAAACCGCACTTTACAATATCGCCATGACTCTTGTAGTGCGTTTCATGAACCAGATGGATGCTGACGGAATAAACGTCACAGCGCGTTCCTATGCCTCACAGATTGCTAACTTTTCGTACTGTATCGGTGCTGCCTTAGCTCAGGCAAATGCCATCCTGACCGGCTGGCATATCGGAGCAAAGGAGTATGACGAATGTGATAGGGGCACTCGCAAGGCCGCTATCTACGGTGTGATTACGGCATCCTGCCTTTCTATCACATTTGCGCTTTTGGGTAACTACATTGTGCGAATCTTCACGAATGACGTACAGATGATAAACCTAGTCACAAAGCTTCTCGCCATTGATGTTGTGCTGGAGCTTGGAAGAGTCACCAATCTGGTCTATGGTCAGGCACTGAAGACAAGCGGTGATGCCGTTTTCCCGGTTGTCATGGGTGCCGTTTTCATGTACCTTGCGGCGGTCGGTGGAACATACTTCTTCGGACTTCATCTGGGGCTTCTCGCAGTCGGTGCTTACATCGGACTCGCAAGTGACGAGTGCATCAGGGCTGTCGGCATGGTGCTGCGCTGGAAGAGCGGAAAGTGGAAGAACAAGGGACTGGTTGATTAGAATATTCGGTGCTTTGTGCCGTGTTTCGATTTTTAAACCGATTCAAAAGTCAAGTTTCTCTTAAAAATTAAATGTTTCTGGGTCAGAACCGTGTTTTTCGTTCTTGTTAAGCTCATTTATGGCATTCATATCACCCTCAGACAATTCAAAATCAAACACGTCAAAATTAGAAATAATTCTTTCCTGATGCGTTGACTTTGGAAGTACAATTATTCCTCTCTGAAGCTCCCATCTTAAAACAATCTGTGCAGGTGTCTTACCATACTTGTCAGCCAGTGCAATAATCACCTCATTTTCAAGTGTTCCTGCTCCGTTGCCTCCAAGTGGGCTGTAGGCTTCTATTGCAATACCATTCTTCTTAGCATATTCAACATTTTCAATATTAGCATAATAAGGATGAATCTCAATCTGGTTAACCGCTGGTACAACTGTCCAGTTTTCACTGAGAGTCTCAAGATGGTGAACATTGAAGTTACTTACACCGATTGCCTTGATTTTGCCAGCCTTGTACAGGTCCTCCATATCTGCCCACGCCTTCTCATATCCTTTAGCTGGCCAGTGAATCAGGTACAAGTCTATGTAATCAAGTCCCATGTCTTCCAAGGTCTGTAAAAATGCTTCTTTAGTTCTTCCCTGTCTAATATCCTCATTCCAAAGCTTAGTTGTAACAAATATATCCCTTCTGTCAACGCCACTCATACGTATGCCTTCGCCTACGCTTTTTTCATTGCCGTAAACCTTAGCTGTATCAATATGTCTGTATCCAGCCTCAATCGCCCACTTTACTGCATTAGCTGTATCAGCTCCGTCTGGTGTTCTAAAAACACCAAGACCTATCTGTGGAATTTTAACTCCATTATTTAATGTAATATAATTCATATAATTCAAATCTCCTTTATCTGTTTTCTTTCATTTTACACCATGTAAACGTTCCACTTCAATTATAATATTGAGTCCTCTTACCTCAAAATTGATATGAAAAAATAGGACTTAAATCATTCAAGCCCTTGTTTTATAAGGTTTCTCTTGATTTAGTCCTATTTTAACGTATGCCCCTTTTATAATTAAAGGATATCTGTGAGCATTATTTTTCCATTCATTTAAAAATAAATCTGCTTATCTGGTTAAATATCCAATATAATTAATCTCCATATATTTTATGGTTATATTATACACCGTTTTACACTTTTATGAGGGAATCCATAATTATACTCTTAGCATTCTGTATCCTATACCAATATGCGTCTGTATATACTGCGGGGAATTGACATCTTTTTCAATTTTCTTTCTTAATGTTGCCATGAATACTCTAAGTGATGCCAGATCATTTTCCCATGAACTGCCCCATATATTCTTAGTAATATAAGTGTATGTCAGCACTCTTCCGACATTTCTTGATAATAATATGAGAAGCTTATATTCAATAGGTGTAAGATGCAGCTCCTCTCCATTCAGATATGCACAGCCAGCCGCATAATCAATTTTTAAATCTCCATTCTCGAATACACTTGTATTCTGAGTCATATCCGTCTGCATAAGCGACAGTCTTCTTACTGTTACACGTAATCTTGCAAGAAGCTCATCTACTGAAAACGGCTTTGTAAGATAATCGTCTGCCCCTGCATCAAGTGCCTCTATCTTATCCGCATCTTCAGTTCTTGCGCTTATAACAATTATTGGTGTATTAGTCCATGTTCTTATCTTTTTTATAACTTCCACCCCATCTATATCAGGAAGACCTAAGTCTAGCAGAATTATATCAGGATTATGTGATGCGGTCTGTGAAATAGCACTCTCTCCATTCACAGCAGTTAAATACCTGTAATTATTAGTTTTTAATGTTGTTGTTATGAGATTTCTTATTGGTGAATCATCCTCAACTACAAGAACCTGTGTTTTATTCATTTAAATGTACCTCACTTAACTGCAGCTTAAATTCAAAAATGCATCCATGTGGTGTATTATCCCTTAATTCCAGTTCACTTCCATGTGCATTTATAATAGTTTTACATAAAGATAACCCAAGTCCGAGACTTCTTCTGTTATCTGCAATTTCATTGTTACAGGTGAAAAATGTATCAAATACATTTTCTTTCATGTCATCAGGTATTCCCGCGCCATTATCTTCAATGGATATAATTACATATCTGCCTTCTTTTCTTGCTTTAATATATATATCAGAGCCTTCCTGTGTATACTTTATCGCATTATCGACTATATTAATAATAACCTGTATTATAAGTCTGGCATCCATTTTCACAAGAAGCAGTTCTTTGCCGCAATCCACATGTATTTTATGTTCACAGCTTTTTCTGTTGATATGTTTTAACGCTTCAGCAATAACTTCATCTATCAGCTGGTCAGACATATTAAGAGTTACTGTTCCATCCTCAAACCTTGTTACAAACAATATATTCTCTACCAGACTGATTAACCATTCTGAATCATCATATATATCTGTAAATATCTGCTCTCTCGTATCATTATCAAGCTTATCATAATTGTACATAAGATTATTGGCATTACCTGATATTGATGTGAGTGGTGTTCTTAAATCGTGTGAAATCGTCCTTAAAAGATTAGCCCTTAACTGTAGTGTCTTTTCCCTGTAAGCAGCCTGTTCTGACATACGAACATGTTTTTTCAGTTTAGATTCCAGAGTTCCTGTAAGCATTGACGCAGCAAGCATAATAACACATGTGAGCGGATATCCTGTGTCATATGTATGAAAAGTAAATCTTGGTTCTGTCAGGAAGAAATTCATCAGAACAACACTTACAAGCGAACCCGCCACACTCCAGATATATCCATTAGTGAATATCGAAATCAAAAGCACGCACAGAAGATATACCATAATAACATTTGATTCTGTAAATCCAATATATATAAGCAGCATTCCTATTACTGTTGCAATGCTTAAAAGTCCTATTGTTATTAAGAATTCTTTTACAAGTTTTTTTAATGTCTTTTCCGTTATAATTACCACCTTATTTTATTTTGTATATAATAACACATTTTCAATTTAATATCTCTTTTTTTCGTTATCATCACTTTCATTCAATACAGCATTCATTGTATCTTTGTCATTGGTTCTTCTTGTTCTGTTCATAAATCCGTCTATTTTATTCATAACATACCATCCTGCTGCCATAAATAATAATATCACAACTATCAGTATTATTATAATCAATCCCGTCTTCATGCTCATGCCCCCTAATCTTAAACCTTAAAGCATTTTTTCAGATTTTTATAATCTCCTAACACAAGTAATGTAATATCTTCTGTAAGTACAATATCTGGTTCAACATTTACATTTATTGAGTCATTATGCTTTATAGCCATTATGTTTACTCCATATTTTTTTCTTATATCAAGTTCAATAATACTTTTTCCTAACCACGACTCAGGAACTTCCACTTCAAGAATTGCATGAGTATTATCCAGTTGTATTAAATCAAGAATATGGTCCGCAGTGTAGCGTACTGCAGCCCACTTTGCTTCGTGTTTTTCAGGATATACAACCGCATCTGCACCATTACGCAGCAGGAATTTTTCCTGTACATCCCGCTCAGCTCTTGATACCACATATCTGGCGCCAAGTTCCTTTAACAGTGATGTTGTTTCCAGCGAATTCTGAAAACTGTCACCAATTGTCACCATACACACATCAAAATTACCAACGCCTAATGATTTTAAAAATTCAGCATTCGTGCTATCTCCAATCTGTGCATTTGTGACTATATTCATAACATCGTTAATTCTGGTCTCATCAGTATCAACTGCCATCACCTGATGTCCAAGCTGATTAAGCTGCATAGCCATATGTTTTCCAAATCTTCCGGCTCCTATAAGTAATACATTCTTTTTCATATTGTGCTCCTATCCTATATTAATCTTTTCTTCAGGAAATTTTGAATAGCTGTTTCCATTTCCAGAAAAAGCAGCATATATTAAAGTAAGACCGCCAACTCTGCCCATAAACATAAGAATAATAAGAACAATTCTTGATAATATTCCAAGCTGTGGAGTAATACCTAATGTCAATCCGACCGTACCTACTGCTGATGCTGTTTCAAAAAGACATTTTCCTAATGAAATTCCATCTGTGACATTTATAATAAATGCGCCTGTAACAAATAATGTAATGTACATCATAGCTATCGTAGCTGCATTTTTAACTGTATCGTTATCTATTCTTCTTTCAAAAAAATGAATATTCTTATTTCTCTTAAATGTTGCAACCATGTTTCCCATAAGAACTGCAAATGTAGTTGTTTTCATACCACCTGCTGTTGAACCTGGTGAACCACCTATAAGCATAAGAATTATCATAATCATTACAGATGCCTGTTTCATTGCATTAAGGTCAACCGTATTAAATCCAGCAGTCCTTAATGTCACTGATTGAAAAAGTGCCTTAAATACAGGCATTCTCTCGCTTCCAGTCATCATATCATTTATCATAAATATAATTGCAGGTACTGTTATAAGAACGGCTGTTGTAACAATTATTAATTTGCTCTGCATCTTATATCTTTTAAAATGATACTTATTATTCTTAATATCTTCCCACGTAACAAATCCAATTCCACCTATCACAATAAGAAGCATCAATGTAATATTAATAACAGGATTACAGGCATATGTCGTCATTGAAGCAAATTGATTATCCGCTGTTCCTAGCACATCAAATCCTGCATTACAAAATGCTGATATTGAATGAAATATTGCAAACCAGATTCCTTTCAATCCATAATCCTTGCAGAATACCGGCATCATAAGCAATGCTCCTGATAATTCTATAATGAATGTTCCTTTTAATATAAATCCGGTAAGCCTGACGACTCCGCCAACCACTGGTGCTGATACAGATTCCTGCATAAAGCTTCTCTGCATTAAAGATACTTTCTTTCCTGACAATAAAGAAAATGCAACAGCAACAGTAATTACGCCAAGCCCTCCTATCTGTATAAGCGTAATTATTACAAGCTGTCCAAATAAAGACCAGTAGCTTCCTGTATCCAGTACTACTAATCCGGTAACGCATACCGCTGATGTAGATGTAAATAATGCATCACCAAACGGTGTTACACAGCCACTGGCTGATGAAACCGGCAGCATAAGAAGCAATGCTCCTAATATGATTAATCCACCAAATCCAATTGTTATAACCCGGAATGATGACAAATGTTTTCTTATCCTGTTGTCAAACATAAATTATTTTTAGTAGCAGACTGTATCGTATGTATGAAAGTATTGTAAAATAAGCATTTATTACTTCTTTTACATAAAATACTGTCTACCACGTTCTCCTTTTCTAAAATTATTCTTCATCCAACAACTCTTGACAGGTCATTGAGATGAACACACCTAACTTAATCAATTCATTGAGATGCTTTTCTGAAAGGTCAGCATCCTTTCTCATAAGTTTTGATATTTCAGCACTCAATTCATCTGCCTGTTGCTGAATGTAATAAATCTTTTCTTTATGTTCATCATTCATAAGCGTACCTCTATCTCTTTGCTAACTGTTTCTTTAGTCGCTCATTCTCAGATTTGAGTTCTTCATAATCGACTAACTGAACAATCAGTTTCTTTTTATCATCCTCTAACTTTTTAACCTGTTTCCTAAGAGTTGCAATCTTTTCGTCCTTGAGCTGAATCTTATCCTTTTTAACAGCAATCACATCATCCAAAGGACTTGCTTTTGAGATTGCTCTAAGGCTTAAAATACGCTCCTTAACTTGTGCATTGTTATAAAGGGTTGCTCTTGATACACCTGCCTCTTTGCTTACAGTTTCAAAGTTAATCGGCTTGTTCTTTCTTTTAAGTTTATCAATAGCCTTGCTGACCTTATCAATGGTTTCTTTATTCTTTGCCTTTGCATGAGCCTTAATACCTGCAACCTGACTATCCGACACTTTCTTTGCCATTTAGCTGCACCTCCAGACTTTCTACCAATGGTTTTAGATACTTGTACTTAACTGCCTGCACTTGATATGCTGGCTCTTGACCAAGTTCCTTTAGTCTTACCATTTCCTTTTCAAACAAATCCAGTTCGTCCTTCAAAATTGGATAAAACTGAACCTCTGTGATGTAGTTCGGGCAGTTGTAAAAGAAGCAACCATCTCCATCGATGCAATTACCTCTCCTAAAGTCGTATAAGCATACCCCTGTAGGTAACGGATTGAAACTCATTGTTTTTGCTAAATCTGTGATTACATCATTAATCTCAGCTTCGGTCTTACCATGAAACAAATCATCAAGTTTACCTTTGATTTCTTTCGCACGAAGTCCTGCAATCTTTGACTCTGGACTTAAAATCATATCAGAATAGATTTCTTTGACTTCTTCTTCCTGCAAGGAAAGATAGTGTGCTGTCATTTCGATAGAAACATGAGAATACTGTTTCATAATCATAGCGATAGGCACTTTTCTCTTGACAAGTTCCCTTACAAATGTTGCTCTGAACTGATGCGATGTAAGTGGATATAACTCACCTTTGTTGTCTCGAATATCATGGTTCTTAATAAATGGTTCAATGTGCTGATGATTCCAGTTATCTCTATTACACACTCTTGCTCGTGAATTTAAAAATAATTCCTTTAATCCACTTTTCTTACGAAGTTCTGCTGTGTATTCTGAGAGCTCTGCAATGGCGTCTTTTACAATGTCATTGATAAATACCTTATGGATGATAGGCTCACCTTTTTCAGTCTTACCAAGTGTTACTTCCATGTAATCATAACCATCTGAGGTACGCTTTACACAGCCTTCCTGTATGGATAAAACCTCATTGATACGAAGTCCTGTCTGACTCTGAATGATAATACCTGCCTTTGTAAGCACATCCTTTTCATCGTGTACTGCATGATACAAAATCTTGTCAAACACATCCTCTGGAATAGGTTTCGTCTTGTTTGATTTCATTGACTTTTTTGTATTCCATAACTGATTCGCTGTTTCTGCCTTTGGAAGATGAAACTGTGGTACATTCCATCCTTTTACCTGACCGATACGGATGATTTCTTCTACCGCATGACAAGTACTAAATCCTGTACTTGTTGCCACCTTCTTTTCGTCCTTCATCCAAAGATTGAAGTTAAGATAATCTTCCAAGGTTATATCTGCAAAGCTGTGAATACCATTTATAGAGCAGTATTTGATAAACATTGGAAGTTTTGCATTGATATAGTCTTTTACTGTCTGTGGTTTTATTTTGCCAAGTTTGTAGTAGGCATACTGTTTAACAGTTTCCTTTATATCTGCGTCATATATATATTCAAAACGGATATATTTATGTGATTCCTTTGTTGATTTAGCAGTAATAAAAGGTCTTAAATCCCATATATCATCACTGTATCGGGAATTGCCTATCATTATGCTGTTTAAGTCTGTATCAGGCTCTATGACCTGTAATTGTAACGCCAAGTTAGTTGCCATTCTGCAATCCCTCCAATCTTTCAATGATGACTTTCAATACCTCTATAGTTGGTATAAAGTGTTCTGCATAGTGTTCACCATAGATAGCACCTTCTTCAAGTTGCTTTTCAAGGTTAGCTAGGTGCTTTTTATGTGCCTCAAGGTATTCCGGTGTTGTAATGTAACGGCTACAGGTATAGCATTTCTGTCTTTTAAGAAGTCTGTCGCAAATCTTTCCATCTACAACAGGCTTGGTACAGTAACCATCACACATACAAGCACCCTTGTCCTTATTAGCCTTGAACCATTCAAACTCTGATACATTATCAAAAACACTACTTTGTATCTGATTGATGTTCCCGATAACACCTACACTCTTGAATACTTCTGCTCGTTCCTTGTCCTTTACATCTGCATAAAAGCGCTTTGTAACAGATGGATCTGAATGACCTAACACATGCTGAATGACATTTATGTTAGTTCCTTTGGAAAGCATATCTGTTCCAAGAGTTCGTCTGAACTGATGGCTTGTAAGGTTGTAGTAATCGCCGTTGGCATCCTTGATGTTATTCTTTTTAATAAACTTTTTCATCCAATCATTATTTAACCGAAAATCATTTATAGCAGTTACTTTACCACAACATTTACCTTTAGGTACTCGCCAAATCATCAGAGTATTTTTATCCTTTTCATTAGCTTCATCACGAAGCTCTGATGTAACCTCAATAAGTTTCTCTATCGCAGCTACACATTCACTTCTGACAGGCATAGGAGCCTTATCCTTGCGTCCTTTGTGCTGAGTCCACTCGATTGTATAACCACTAATCAAATGTGGCTTAATACAGTCAATACGCAGTTTTAAGAGGTCACCAATACGCATCCATGTCGATTGTAGAATGATAATGCCATACTTTAGATATGGATTTTCTTCTTTTTTAAGAGCCTCATTTATCTGTGCTACAACATCATCTGGAATAAAGTCGATTTTAAGTTTACGATTAACACCGATATACTCATTTCCTGTAAAGATTTCTGTCACAGGTACATCGTTAGGTCTGTGAATTTGACACCAATAAATGATGCCTTTTAATGCTTTTATTCCCCATCGTCTTGTTTCGTGTGACAATGGTTTATGCGTTCTATTTGACACTTTCGTATTCAAATAACTTTGGAACTTATCTATTTCAAGATGTGTAAGCGTTTTTAACGAATCTATCCTTGATAATTCTGAAAACTCATTGAAATACTTAAAATGTGTAGCTACCACTGCATACAATGTGCTTAAAGTTTTATTTCCAACCCTGTAATTCTGCCAAACATAGTCCTTTACAACGTCCTTGATTTCTTCGCTTGAAATATAGGAAAAATCAAACTTAAAGTTCCTTCCATAGTGCTGTGAGTCCTTGTCATTGTCAACGATGTTCCATACATCACCATCTGGTCTACTTGCCATCAGAGCCACCTCCAATCAATGTACTCTGATTCCAATACCTTGAAAGGCTGTCCTCAATGTATGGATTAGAGAGATGTGTGTACTTCTGAGTAGTAGATAAATGTTCATGTCCCATAATCATTCTTACAACACTTACATCCATTCCAGACTGTACTAAGTTGGAGCAAAAAGTATGTCTTAAATCGTGAAAGTTGAAATCAATTCCGATTTCTTTCTGTACCTTTTTAAGCTTGTCATAGGCTGCACGATAGGTAAGCTGTTTGCCAAGCTGTCTTTTCTGTTCTGATACAAAGATGTAACTATGGTCTGTATCAATAAGATTTCTTTCTTCCATGATGAAATCATCAAGTTCCTTAATTAGTGACATAGGAACATACAAATCCCTGGTCTTTCCTTTAGACTTAATCTGCTGAAAGCATCCTACTAACTGTGACATATCCGGCAATGGTACAGAGTCAATTTCAAGGTCTAAAACCTCTTGTATTCTTGCACCTGTAAGATAGAGCATCTTGTATAAAAGGATGTCTCTACACTTGTCTAACCGGCTTAAAAACAGTTCCATTTCATCATCAGTAACAAGATTTATCTTATAATCACTTTCCTTTACCTTGAAGATTGACTGCTTTGTTTTATTATCAGACTTTGCGTGTTCCAAGATGCCTTTAAAAGCATTAAAAGGTCTGTTTACATCATGCATTAGGATAGGATTATCTATTTCCTGCATATCTGCTTCAAACTGATAAAACATATGGATTGTACTTAAAATACGATTGATTGTTTTATTAGTCCTCTTGCTTTCCTTGTTGAGTGCTATGACATCATCATCTGATGCTCTGAGATAGTCTATAAACTCAGCAATCATCTTAGGTGTAACCTTGTCATACTCATACCCGTTATCATTTAAGAACTCCCAATAGGTTCGTAAGTCACTTCCACTTGCCTTTAAGGTATTGAGAGCCTTATCCTTTTGTCTTTGGAATTTCAGATAGTCGTATACTGGCTTTACAATTCTCATCTCATTATCCAGTAGAACAACTGTCTCCCTTCCTTCACGTTCTATAACATGTAGTTCCATGTATTAAATACCTCCAATACATTTATGATATGTCTATAATGTTAAAATACCTTTTATTACTTTATATTTTACCATCAGCAGAACGTATGTTCAAGTATTATCCTACTGTATAATAATTATTTGATATTCAATTTTTAAGGTACACATACTTTACAATGATATATCCTAACAAACCCTTATATTTACTGAGTTTATTAGGATATATTTATTATTTAACTTACTATACATTAACTACTAAAGATAACATAATTTCTCCTTTGTACTACTTTCTGATTTAGCATTATAATAGCACAAACAGACTGTTATGAACAACCGGCTTACATCTTCTAATTATAATTATATTTTTGTATAAGACTTTGTTTATATTTTTCCATAGCTTTTATTCCTTTTTCAGATGTGATAAAAAATTCATTGTTTTTAGCATCTGCATACTTTATAGAATATTGCTCCTTGCTAATTGGAATACATTCATTGTTTTTTATGTTTTCATATGAAAAAATTGTTTTAATAAATATATCATCCTGTGTAACATAAATATTTGTATTTTTAGCCCTCTTATCCAAAAAAACTAAATATGTTTTCCCCTTTTCCATTTTATTTACAAATCCCATATTAGCACATTGTTTTCCTTCAACTTGCATATTTTTATTCATAAATAGGTATTTTACGGTACATATTTCTATCTCTTTTCCAATATTTATATTATTTCCCTTAAAAATTTTTTTCACCTCAACCTTTTGCGTAGCACATGAATATCTAAACTTAACGTCTT
>ENA-OPBS01002177-OPBS01002177.1-human-gut-metagenome-genome-assembly--contig:-NODE-2177-length-14077-cov-2.831265_pt1 | contig 14077 bp, 7 predicted proteins | sample MGYA00241074_ERZ501463 | MGnify/ENA primary metagenome ERZ501463 (study PRJEB25962, sample SAMEA2042578) | human gut metagenome | biome: human gut; feature: human-associated habitat; material: faeces...
TTCCTGTAACTTTGAAACGTTTTGCAGCTGCTCTGCTTGTTTTCATTTTTGGCATGATAGATTCCTCCTTAAAATAATTATTTCTTTTCTGCCAACACCATGCTGATACTTCTTCCTTCAACCTTTGGTGCTTTTTCCACTACTGCTGTGTCAGATAAGCTTTCTGCGAAATCATCGAGAATGTGTTTGCTTGCATTCATATGAGCCATTTCACGTCCGCGGAATCTCAAAGTGATCTTCACTTTATCTCCCTTGGATAAAAACTTCTTTGCAGCGTTCATTTTGGTATTCAGATCATTTAAATCAATATTCGGTGACAAGCGAATCTCTTTCAGCTCAACCACTTTCTGTTTCTTTTTGGCTTCTTTTTCTTTTCTTGCCAGTTCATAACGATACTTACCGTAATCGATAATCTTGCAGACAGGTGGTTTTGCAGTTGGAGCGATTTTAACTAAGTCAAGTTCTGCTTCCTCAGCAAGCTTCATAGCTTCTCTCGCTGACATAATGCCAAGCTGTTCTCCGTTTTCTCCGATCAGACGAATTTCTTTGTCTCTGATCTGTTCATTAATCATTAACTCGCTAATGGTATTGCACCTCCAAAATAATTTTTCATGCTTCCACATAAAAAAAGTGGATAGGCAGACTATCCACAATCAATCAAATACGCATATGCGACGTTTGAGGTATTAAACCATGAGACACTGTAAATTTGTGCTCCGGTGAGAGTGGATACTCTACTTTGTTTTCAACAACTCTGATAATATAACATACACACACTCATTTCGTCAAGTATATTTTTTGCATTTTATAAATTTTCTTGAATGAAATTTTATAAATTTAGCATCAGTATTTGCATTTTGCGTTGACATTTAGTACACTCTTCTTATATTATAAAATTTTTTTTAAAATACAAGAACCATGAAAGGTATTGACAAATAAACTATGGATTACAGAATTATCGATTTACACGTACATTCCACCGAATCAGACGGAACTCTCACACCCGAAGATCTGGTGGCTGAGGCAAAGAAAGTCGGGCTGGCGGCATTTGCACTGACAGACCATGACACCTGCCAGGGTGTGGGCAAAGCAATGCCCTGCGCAGCTTCTGCCGGGATTGAACTGATACCGGGCATCGAACTCTCCACAGATTATCACGGAAAAGAAGTCCATATCGTGGGGTTATATATTGATATCGAAAATGAGCAGCTTCTGAAAAAGACAGCCGAATACCGGAAATGCCGCAGTGAGCGCAATGCACTTATGGTGGAGGCACTCCGGAAGGAAGGGCTTTCCATTACGATGGAAGAACTGGTGGCTGAAAATCCGGACTGCGTTATTACACGCGCTAACATTGCACGTTTCCTGTATGAACATGGCCAGATCAAGAGTGTCCGCGAAGCCTTCGACCGCTATATCGGCGACCACTGCAAATGCTATGTCGGCAGGTTGAAAGTCGCTTCCACCGATGCCGTGCGTCTCATCAAAGAAGCCGGAGGTACTGCCATTTTAGCTCACCCTCTGCTCTACGGTCTGAGTAACACCAATCTCCAGAAAATGATCGACGAGCTGAAACCGGCGGGACTTGACGGGTTAGAAGCAATCTACTCCACCTACACCACCGGAGAAGAACAGCAGATGAAACGTCTTGCAAGGGAAAACGGACTGCTTATCAGCGGTGGCTCTGATTTCCACGGCTCAAACAAACCGGATATCGCTCTTGGCAGAGGACGGGGACATCTGTATATTCCTTACTCTGTTTTAGAAACGATAAAAGCCGGCAGATAAAAAAGGAAGCTTACATATCAACGGTAAGCTTCTCTTTTTTTATAAAATAAACTTCTCGATCACTTCCGCGATCGCATCATGGTTGTTATCATTTTCCGTAACATAATCAGCGGTCTTTTTGATATCATCAATCCCATTCTTCATGGCGATGCCAATATGCGCGGATTGGATCATCGGAATGTCGTTCTGCTCATCTCCGATCGCAACCGTGCTGGTATGTGGAATATTTAACAATTTCACCAGATACTGTGCACCGGTTCCTTTGTCCGTGTCGACCGGACAATACTCCAGATACTCTTTGCAGGAGAAAAAGGAGTTGCATTTTCCTTTCGCCCAGGCAGCATTTGCTTTCTGGAAACGTTTTAATTTTTCATCATCCTCCAGATGGATCAGAATGACTTTCTGAGGTTCCGAATCCAGACAATCCGAAATTCTTCTTGTGAGTTTGTAGGTCATATGAGAACGCTCCACATAGTAATCCAGTTCCTTTGTGTGCCGTTTTGTCACAATGTCTACGGTATTGTAGGTCTGCGCATAGATGCCGGCTTTATACGCCCGGTCAAAAATCTCCTGCGCAACCTCGATTGGAAGTGCACTTTTATAAAGCACACGGTCTGCCGCACAGTCATAGATCACTGCCCCGTTAAAGGCGATCATATAGCATCCCGGACTGGTCAGTCCAAGATCCTTTGCAACAATCCTGCCCGACTCTACCGGTCTTCCGGTTGCAAGAACAAAATAGTGTCCACGCTCTAACATTTTCTGTATTGCAGCCCGGTTCTTTTCAGAAATCGACTTATCATCACACAATAATGTATGATCCAGATCTGCAAATAAAATTTTATTATTCATAGCCATCCTCCCTCACACAATAACTGCTCTTTCCGTACTGCTATTTATTCTACAGGTTCTGCCGGGATAAACACTCTTCCCTGATATCCATGAGATGGTTTTGAAACATTTTCCATTGCCTCCCTGCAGAAAACATCCTGAGATGACAACGCAATCTTTCCGCGTCTGTCTACCTTCTCGTAATTGCCGTCAGCATGCAGCACATGTGCCTTTAAAGTGTCTGCCAGTTCCACATCCAGAATATGTCTGACACGTTTTTTCAGTTCATCATCTAATACCGGGAATAAAATCTCCACTCGTCTGTCTAAGTTACGCGGCATCCAGTCGGCACTTCCCATGTAAAGTTCTTCTTCTCCATCATTGAAGAAATAGAATATCCGGCTGTGCTCTAAGAAATTTCCAACGATCGAACGGACTTCAATATTCTCGCTCACCCCTGGGATTCCGACTTTTAAGCAGCAGATTCCACGGACGATCAGCTGGATCTTAACACCTGCTGCAGACGCTTCATAAAGGGATTCAATGATTCCCGGATCACAGAGCGAATTCATTTTTGCAATGATCTTTGCAGGTTTTCCCTCTTTTGCATGCTTCGTCTCACGACGGATCAGCTTTGTGAACTTCGTGCGAAGCCAGATCGGTGCAACCGCAAGTTCATTCCACGACAATGGTTCGGAGTAGCCGGACAACATATTGAATACGGCAGTTGCATCCTCTCCGATCGCACCGTCACAGGTAAAAATACCACAGTCTGTATATAACTTTGCTGTGGAGTCGTTGTAGTTACCGGTTCCAAGATGCACATAACGCCGGATACCATCTTCCTCTCTCCGGACAACCAGCGCTATTTTACTGTGGGTTTTCAGTCCAACCAGTCCATAGATAACATGGCAGCCTGCCTGCTCTAATTTTTTTGCCCAGACAATGTTGTTTTCCTCATCAAACCGGGCTTTTAACTCCACTAAAACAGAAACCTGCTTGCCGTTTTCAGCCGCCTGTGCCAATGAAGCAATAATTGGTGAATTGCCGCTGACACGGTAAAGCGTCTGTTTGATGGCAAGTACATCCGGATCCACAGATGCCTGACGTATAAAATCAACCACCGGATCAAACGTCTGGTATGGATGATGCAAAAGGATATCTCCTTTTCGGATCTCATCAAAAATATTTTCCCCCGGTACGATCTCCGGCACGCGCTGTGGCGTGTAAGGCTCATTCCGCAGATCGTCACAGCCTTCTAATCCATACATTTTCATCAGAAATGTGAAATCAATTGGTCCGTTGATCTGAAAAATATCCTGTTCTGCCACTTTTAATTCATCTTTTAAGAAGTTTAACAGCTTTTTGTCAATGCCATCTTCTACTTCCAGACGGATAACCTCGCCCCACTGACGCATTTTTAACTGTTTCTGAATCTCTTTTAGCAGGTCCGCCGCTTCATCCTCATCAATCGACAGATCGGCATTTCGCATAACACGGTAAGGATATGCGCAGAGTACATCGTAGTTTAAAAACAGTTTATCAATATTCCGCTCAATGACCTGCTCCAATAAAATGAAGGTCTTTTCATTTCCATCTTCCGAAGGGATATGTACCAGGCGTGGCAACACGCTTGGAACCTGGACGGTTGCAAATTCAATTTCCTCTTTTTCTGCTTTTCCTTTTTTCTTGGAAAGAAGTGCTGCAATGTTCAATGTCTTGTTCCGGATCAGTGGAAATGGTCTTGAGGCATCCACCGCCATCGGGGTGAGTACCGGATATACATTGTCTTCAAAATAGCGGTCCACAAACGCAGCCTGTGACTCACTCAGATCTTCAAACGCATCTATCACAACGATCCCATGCTGGTGCATAAGCGGTACAAGAGAACGGTTATAGGTATTGTACTGAAGTGTGACAAGCTCTCTTGTGCGCTCATTGATCTTCTCTAACTGTTCTGATGCTGACATTCCGGCAATGTCTTTTTTCTTATAATTGGCGTGTACCATATCCTTCAGGGATGCGACACGCACCATGAAAAATTCGTCCAGATTTGACGAAGTGATACTGACAAACTTTAATCGTTCCAGAAGCGGAATGGATTTATCTCTCGCCTCGTTTAATACACGGTGATTAAATTTCAGCCAGCTCAATTCCCTGTTTTCATAATATTCCGGTTTTTTAAAATCCTGTTCTTTCTCCATAAGATAAACCTAGCCTTTCCATTGGTTGTCTGTCAGCCGTAGACTCTCTTTTCTTTGATCACCGGCTTTATGCTGAATATATTTTCAAAATATGACGTTTTGGCATCAAACAGTGCTTTTTCCAAAGCAATATCATCCATTGTCTCAATTGTGATCACAAGCTCTCTTCCCTTGACTGCCGCCTTCACATTCTTAAACTTCTGCTTGTGGCTCCGGTCCATTGCATTGGATACACGAAGGATTGCAGAAAGTTTTGCAACGGTCAGATAACTGTCATGATCCAATTTATCTGCGAGATCTTCATAGTCAGGAAGCGGCCATGTATTATATAATACTGTGTTTGCAATGATCTCACGCTCTTTGTGTGTCAGTCCGATAATCTCGGAAGCCATAATAATGTCATAGGAGCAGGACGGACCGTTGGCAAAACTGATATATTTTCCGCAGTCATGTAAAATGGCAGCCACCTGCAAAAGCAGCCGTTCTCTTCTGCCAAGTCCATGTACTTTTTTCATCGTATCAAAAATAAGGGTTGCCATCTGCGTCAGTGCATCAATATGTGGGGTGTAACTCATGTAACGCTCGGAAAGATTTCTTGCGGCAGATAAGACATCCGCCTCAAAATCATGTTCCACCCGGATCATATTATTCTTCTGTGCATAGTGGAATGCGATACCATCGCTGACATTCGTTCCCGGTGCCCAGAGACTCTCTGCGCCGATGCTCTCTGCCATGCATTTAAAAATCATCATATATGGAATGACAAGCGCATCACTCTCATTCGAAAGGTTCAATTCCTCTGAGATTTCCTCTAATGTCTTCTCATCCAGCTTTCTGATGTACTTTAAGAACTTTGCTGCCTCTATGGTATTGTCTTCCTTGTTTTTTTCTACTTTTCTGCTGATCTCTGATATATAATCACCGATGATGATCAGGTATTTGATCTTCGTCTCCTGAAGATACATAGCTTTAAAAACTTCAAGTTCCTTGTCAACAAGTTCTTCTACCTGAAGTTCATACTGTGCCAGATTATTACTTTTTCTTGCAAGCTGCTCCCGCATACGCATGGTGCCGAGTGCCAGATGCTGTGTTGTGACTACTTTTCCCTTTGAGAATACCGTGATCTGCATACCGCCGCCTCCGGCATCCACAACTGCTGCACCTTTCTGGATCATACGCTCAAAATCTTCCCGCATGGCAACCGATTTATAACTGATAAAGCGATGCTCAGAGTTACTTAAAACTTTTACGAGAAGTCCTGTCCGGATGCGGATCTGGTCTAAGATAAAAAGTTCATTTTCAGCGTTTCTCAAGGCTGCGGCAGCATACGCTTCGTAACTGTCCACCCAGTAGCCGTCCATGATCTTTTTGTACTCGGCAAGCGTATCACATAGCGCCTCCACAAGTTCATATCCGATACTTCCCTTGGAATATGCATCTCTTCCGAGCTCGATCCTGCTCCGGATATAATCGATGTCACGGATTTTCTTCTTTCCTGAAATCTCAAATATTTTAATACTTACTTCATAAGAACCGATATAAATTGCTGCGAATGTATGGATCACCAGATGTCTGCCTCCTCATTTCTTTTGTATAACTCTATTATACCAATTTTTTATTCTTTTCCAAGTAAATAGTTGATAAATTGCTGTGCCGTCCTGCCGGATAATCCACCGTGGGAAAGCTCCCATTTATTGGCCTCAGCAAGCAAAGTGTCCTCATCCATGGAAACCTGATATTTTTCTGCAAGTACTTTGACAATATTCTGGAATTCCTTCTTGTTCGGTGCGCCAAAATAGATGGAAACACCAAATCTTGCATACAGGGATAGTTTTTCCTGTACAGTATCGGAAGTATGCATATCCTCACGCACTTCCTCTTTATCCGAAAATGTTTCACGGATCAGGTGGCGTCTGTTGGAGGTCGCATAGATCAGTACGTTGTCCGGTTTTTTCTCAAGACCGCCCTCGATCACTGCCTTCAGATATTTATATTCGATCTCAAACTCTTCAAAAGAGAGATCGTCCATATAAATAATGAACTTGTAATTGCGGTTTTTGATCTGTGCGATGACATCATTCAGATCACAGAACTGGTGCTTGTACACTTCGATCAGACGTAAGCCTCTATCATAGTACTGGTTTGCAATGGCTTTGATACTGGTGGATTTTCCGGTTCCGGCATCTCCATATAACAGACAGTTATTTGCCTGCTTTCCGTTGACAAATGCTTCTGTATTATCGATGAGTTTCTGTTTTGCAAGCTCATAGCCGACCAGATCGTCTAATTTCACATGGGCAATATTTGTGATCGGCACGATCTCCACATCTCCCTTTTCCCTGTGCTGAATGCGGAATGCCTTGTGAAGTCCTAGTTTGCCAACGCCAAAATCTTTATAAAATGCCGTCACTGCATCTTTAAATCCGGACACATCTGTGGAAGCTTCCAGCTTTAACTTCAACTCATTGATGCGCTCTTTGATCCTCTTATTAAAAATCTTTCCGCTCCCTGACATGCTCTGATAATCAGTGATGGCATCCATACAGTCCATCTCAAAATAAGAGGCAAGTTTTCCAAAATCAAAATCAAACAGTGATTTGATGATCTCAAAGTCATGCAATACGATCTGATTGACAGAGCCCTCCACTTCGCCGCGGATCTCACAGGCTTTGCTGTAAGCATTCTCATTATTTACAAGAAGGAATGCCAGAAAACTGTGCCACAGATTTCCCACAAAGCCATGACTCACTGCCAGTTCCATTAACTGGTTCAAACTCTCATACAAAAGAGACTCCACATCCTCTTTATTATAATATTCATTTTCATAATTCTCCATGATCCAGGTCATGTTGTAAAATAATTTTCCATTTTCAAAATCTTTATATAAGATCAAATTCTTTGGACTTTTCATCAGTTTATTCATTCCCTTCTGCACTCACATAATTGCCAAGTATTTTCAATCGGATGGTCTCCTCTGTCAGCCCCCGCAGCGCATTCTGTACGGCTGCATCATTGAGGTTTCCCTCAATGTCAACAAAGAAGCGGTACTCCCACGCTTTTCCCTGCACCGGTCTGGACTCGATCTTGTTCATGTTGATTCCGTTGTAGATAAAATGGGACAGCTTATGGTACAGCGAACCGCTCTCATGCGGAACTTCAAAAGAGATACTGATCTTATTGGCTCTCGATTCAAAAATCTTCTTGTTCGCCACAATGATAAACTTTGTGTAATTGTTTTTATTGTTCTGGATCGCCTCGTCGAGCACTTTCAGACCATAAATATCCGCAGTCAGGGTGCTTGCGATCGCTGCCTTGTTCTTTTTCCCATCCTCTTTGATCTTCTGGGCGGACATCGCCGTATTTTTCAGACTGTGCTTTTCCCAGTCTCTGTGGCTCTCAAGGTATTTCGAGCACTGCATCAGCGCCTGTGGGTGGGAATAAATGTCGGTGATATCGTCCATGTCTGCTTCCGACAGACCCAAAAGTGCATGGTCGATACGGATGATCTGCTCTCCCACGATATAATTATTGTATTCCACCATAAGATCATAGTTCTCGGAAACGATTCCGGCGGATGAATTCTCAATTGGGAATACAGCGTAATCGGCCTCCCCGTTTTGGATGGCTTCCATCGCATCCCGCCACGTATCCACATGATAACTGTCTGCATTCTCCCCGAAATACTCATTCAGCGCAAGCTGGGAATACGCGCCTTCTGTTCCCTGAAATACGATTTTAGCATTTTTGTAATTCAGATGATCTACTTCTTTAAAATCGGGTTTTTCCGTCTGGCCATGTTCTGTCAGAAGCTGATACTGACGCTTCCGGCTCATGGACATGATCTGCTCGAACAGTTCACGGATACCATGTTTTAAAAATGGCGTAGTTCCTTTTCTGCTCAATGTTTCCAACTTGGAAACCTCACGCTGCTTGTCAAATACTTTCTTTCCTACAGCAATTTTATATTCAGCAACTTCCTCAGAAATTGCCATTCTGCGTTCATACAGATCTACGATCTGACTGTCGATCTGATCGATCTCATCTCTTAGTTCCAATAAATCTCTCATAATAAATCCAAGCCTTTCCATTTATTATTTATAATATATTACATTCACAGTTTGCTTGCAAGAGAACACTTGCGTCATGGTATACAGAAATGCTATACTTTTTATAGATAAAGATTATAAATCAAAGAGGTGATTTACTTATGAAAAAAATCTGGAAATGGCTGCTTTTTGTGTTGGTGATCCTTCTTGCTGCCGGGTGTGTTTTCCTCTACCGGTACATAAACCGCATTCGGTATAATGACGGTTATGTCAACGGCAACACTGCGGGAAATCTGTATAACGAAGGATATTTCTGTGAAAAAGATGGTATAGTCTACTTTGCCAACCCTGCCGACAACTACTGTCTGTACTCCATGAACCCGGACGGCACAAACATCAAAAAGTTAGAGGATCAGAGTGTCAGCTACATCAACGTGGATGACCACTACATTTATTACTGTAAACTTAAGGGAAAAAGCGCTGATTCATTTTCCTTCCTCCCGGTCAATACCAACAGTTTATGCCGGCTGGATATTGACGGAAAAGGAAAGCCTGAAATTTTAGATGATGATCCGTGTATGTATGCTTCCCTGGTTGGAAATTATCTGTACTATCTGCATTATGATACCACTGATGCAACCACGCTGTACAAAGTCAAAATTGATGGCAAGGAAAAAGAGCAGGTAGAAAAACAGTCCTACTTTACCGCAAGTACCGATGGACAATATATTTATTATAACGGACTGACAGACAATCATAATATCTATGAGATGGACACTTCCAATGACCACGCAAAAGTCATCTATGAGGGGAACTGCTGGATGCCGGTGAAAGACGGAAACAATCTTTATTTTATGGACTGTGAAAACGATTACCGCATTGCCAAAGTCGATCTGACAAATGGTGAAAAAACGCTGGTCACGGACTGCCGTGTCGACTGCTACAACGTTGCCGGAGATAAGATTTTCTTCCAGAAAAATGATAAGACAGATCCGGCCATCTGCTGTATCAATACAGACGGAAGCAATTATCAGGAATTAAAAAAGGGAAACTACACTGCCATTAATGTAACTTCCACTTATGTCTATTTTAAAGATTTTACGACCAAAACCCCTTATTATACATCTGTTGCTGCCCCGGGCAATGTACAGATTTTCAATCCGTAAGCAGGCGTTGTTACAATGCAATTTTTTACAAAAAAAGAAACGTCAGGAAACTTCATTTTTTCCTGGCGTTTCTTTATCCCGCAAAACAAATATTTATGCAAAATCAAATAACGACAACTGATTGGACTCCGGCATATCGCCCAGCAGTCCAAGATCTGCCATAAGATCAATGGTAGATTTCGTCACCTTGGTTCTCTGGCGGAAATCATCTTTGGATAAGAATTTTCCGTCTTTTGCTGCCTCCGCAACCGCAATTGCAGCATTGTCACCCATACCTTCAATGGTATTTAACGCCGGCATAAGCTTTCCGTCGATGATCTGGAAACGGTCCGGCAATGCACGGTAAATATCAATTGGCGTAAAATCAAAACCTCTCGCATACATCTCCTGCACGATCCGCATATCACGGTAGACATCCTGCTCTTTTTTGGAAAGAGAGTCTTTTCTTCTTGTGTAATCCTTATAAAAATATTCCAGACGCTCTTTTCCCTGACACATGATCTCATAGTTGAAACCGGTCGCACGAATGGAAAAATATGCTGCATAATAGGCGAGTGGATAAAAAACTTTACAGTATGCAATACGCCACGCCATCATAACGTAGGCAGCCGCATGTGCTTTCGGGAACATATACTTGATCTTTAAACACGAATCAATATACCATTCCGGTACATTATGTGCCCGCATCTCTTCCTTCCATTCTTCCTTTAATCCCTTACCTTTTCGAACAGACTCCATAATGGTAAAGGACTGCTCACTGTCAAGTCCCATACTGATCAGATAAATCATAATATCATCACGGGTACAGATTGCAGTAGAAATCGTTGCAATCCCCTGCTCAATTAAAGTCTGTGCATTTCCCAACCACACATCCGTACCATGCGAAAGTCCTGAAATTCGGATCAGATCCGAAAATTCGGTCGGTTTCGCATCAATAACCATCTGCATCGCAAAATCTGTTCCAAACTCCGGGATTCCTAAACATCCCAGGGGAATACCGTTGATGTCTTCCGGTTCTACTCCCAATGCAGAGGTATTCATAAACAGCGACATGACTGTCTGATCGTCCAAAGGGATCGTCTGTGGATCAAGTCCAGTCAGATCCTGAAGCATACGGATCATGGTCGGATCATCGTGTCCGAGAATGTCCAGTTTTAATAAGTTATGGTCGATGGAATGGTAATCAAAATGAGTCGTAACCGTTGCAGTCGTCATATCGTTTGCCGGATGCTGTACCGGAGTAAACGTATTAATCTCCTCGCCCACCGGAAGAACAACGATACCTCCCGGATGCTGTCCGGTCGTTCTCCGGACGCCGACACATCCCTGTACAATACGGTCAATCTCACAGTTTCTCTTGTGAATTCCACGCTCTTCATAATAATTTTTGATATATCCAAATGCAGTCTTATCCGCAAGTGTACCAATCGTTCCGGCACGGAATGTCTGTCCGTAACCGAAAATAACCTCACAGTAAGCATGGGCTTTACTCTGATACTCACCGGAAAAGTTTAAGTCGATATCCGGCTCTTTATTTCCCTTGAATCCAAGGAAGGTCTCAAATGGAATATCAAATCCATCTTTTACCAGCTTTTTGCCACACACCGGACAAATCTTATCCGGCATATCACAACCACTTCTTCCGGAAAATGCCTTGACTTCCGGTGAATCAAAATCGCTGTATTTGCAATATTCGCAACGGTAATGCGCCTGCAATGGATTTACCTCCGTGATACCGGACATGGTCGCTGCAAAAGAGGAACCTACCGAACCACGGGAACCTACAAGGTAACCATCCTCGTTCGACTTCCATACAAGCTTCTGTGCGATAATATACATTACCGCATATCCATTGGAAATAATCGAATTTAATTCTCGGTCAAGCCGCTCCTTTACGATCGGAGGCAGTTCTTCACCATACATGCTGTGCGCCTTGTTATAGCAGATATCACGGAGCATCTGATCCGAATTCTCGATAAACGGCGGACACTTATCCGGTCTTACCGGTGCAATCTTCTCACACATATCCGCAATTTTGTTTGGATTTGTAATGACGACCTCTTCTGCCTTGGCACTTCCAAGATATTCGAATTCCTTTAGCATTTCTTCGGTTGTTCGAAGATATAACGGTGCCTGCTCGTCAGCATCCTTAAATCCCTTTCCGGCCATAATAATACGGCGGTAGATTTCATCTTCCGGGTCAAGGAAATGCACATCGCAGGTAGCCACCACAAGCTTGTTAAATTCCTCCCCCAGTCTGCAGATCCTGCGGTTGATATCCTGCAGCTCTTCCATCGTATTCACCGGCTCCTTGTCACTGCGCAACATGAACTCATTGTTTCCAAGCGGCTGTATCTCCAGATAATCATAGAACTTTACAAGTCTTATGATCTCTTCCTGCGGTCTTCCGCCCACAATCGCACGGTATAATTCTCCAGCTTCACAGGCAGAGCCTAAAAGAAGTCCCTCTCTGTATTTGACAAATTCACTTTTTGGCACACGTGGTCTCTTATTATAATACGTGAGGTGTGAAAGTGAAACCAGACGATACAGATTGATACGTCCGATGTCATTTGTCGCCAGAATAATTGCATGGTAGGTCGGCATTTTCATGACCGTTTCCGGGGAGGTGGAAACCATATGGTTCACATCATCGAGATTTTCCATACCGCGTTCTTTTAACATCTCAATAAATTTCACAAAAATTTCTGCTGTACAGGCAGCATCGTCAACTGCACGATGATGGTTTTCCAGTGAGACATTCAATGCCTTTGCAACGGTATCGAGTTTAAAACGATTCAGGTTCGGCAGCAGAATTCTGGCAAGAGCCACTGTATCTATGATCGTAAACTCTCTCTCTATCCCCTGATCCTTGCAGTTTTTCTTAATAAAACTCATATCAAATTCCGCATTGTGGGCAACCATGATCGCACCATCGCAGAACTTCATAAATTCCGGCAGAATCTCCTCAATCTTCGGTGCATCAATGACCATATCATCCTTAATTGAGGTCAATTCCTCGATTCGGAATGGAATTGGCACTTCCGGGTTTACAAATGTCGAAAAGCGGTCTGTAATGACACCACCGACTACTTTCACTGCACCGATCTCAATAATCTTATTCTTATCTGGGCTGAAACCGGTCGTCTCCAAGTCGAACACCACAAAGGTTTCATCGAGGCTCTGTCCTTTCGAATCTGTGATAATATCCTTCAAGTCGTCCACCAGATACGCTTCCACACCGTAGATAACCTTAAAATCGTCATCCGGACTCAGTGCATGGTTTGCATCCGGGAATGCCTGTACATCGCCGTGGTCGGTGATCGCAATCGCCTTATGTCCCCATTTCATGGCACGCTTTACGATGTCTTTACACTCGGACACACCATCCATATCACTCATCTTTGTATGACAGTGCAATTCCACACGCTTCTCCGGACTGGTGTCCATACGGGTGGTCGTAAAGTCTGCAATCTTCTTAATTCCAACGATCGAACCGATTGTTAATTCACTGTCAAACTTATCGATTGTCGTGACACCTTTGATTTTTAAGAATGCCCCTTTTTTCAGATTGCCAAGAAGCTCATCCCTGTCTTCATTTCTTGTAAATATTTTCAGGACAATGGAATCCGTAAAATCTGTGACCGACATGATAATGATTGTCTTTTCGTTACGGATCTCCCTCGTCTCAACCGTCATGACCTGACAGCGGATGGTAACTTCACCCATCTCACCCACGATTTTCTCCAATGGGATGGTTTCTCCATCCTCAATATCACGACCGTAAATTACATCCGGATTATCGGATTTTTTACCTCCGCCAAAGCCACCGCCATCATAACGTTTTTTAAACTCTTTCCGTGGTCCGTCGTATGTTTTTTTTGCAGTATTTCCTGCACCATTTGCAGATTTTGCATCGTTTTTTGCAGGTTTTACGGCGTTTCCACCACCTGTAGAACCACTGTCTCCAGATGTTGTAGTCTGACCGGAAGCTGCACTTTTTTCATTGGCATCTGAAGCAACTGCAACTGTCTCTCCGTCC
>ENA-OPBS01002182-OPBS01002182.1-human-gut-metagenome-genome-assembly--contig:-NODE-2182-length-14057-cov-2.350807_pt1 | contig 14057 bp, 11 predicted proteins | sample MGYA00241074_ERZ501463 | MGnify/ENA primary metagenome ERZ501463 (study PRJEB25962, sample SAMEA2042578) | human gut metagenome | biome: human gut; feature: human-associated habitat; material: faeces...
CCCCTGCCGGTAAGGGGAATTTTGGCAAGCTGGATATCAACCCCGATCGGTATGAGGTGCGGAAGGATGGGAGAATCATTGATCTGACTGTCAGAGAATTTGAGCTTCTGAAATACCTTTCCGCGCAGAAGGGACAGGTTTTTTCCAGAGAAACGCTTCTGGAGAAGGTCTGGGGCTATGAATATTTCGGTGATGTGCGGACAGTGGATGTCACCATTCGCCGTTTGCGTGAAAAAATCGAGGATGACCCCGGCAAGCCGGTTTATATCCTCACAAAAAGAGGCGTAGGGTATTATTTTGACTGCTGAGAAAAGCGAGGGATTAGCTTTTGCGAATGCGAAGTATTAAATGGAAGTTAATTATCATGTATCTGGGGCTGGTGCTGATTGTGATGATTGTCAGCGGCACCTATATTCTGCTCAGTCTGCGAAATATCGAAATTGATAAATCCAGACAGGAGCTGGCAACCTATGCGGAGAGAATCAATGAACAGGTGATTGAGGGCGGCAAGGATGAGGAATTTCAGGAGAAGCTCTTAAAAACCGTATCAAATGCCGTCGGCATACAGGGCAATATCCTCAATACGGATGGGGAGACGATTGCCTCCACCACCGTAACGGAGGCCCCCTATCCGGTTTATACGGATCAGGCAATTATTGCGGCAATGAACGGCATGACCTCCTTTTCCACACAGAAAAAAAGCACCGATTCCTTCGGGCTTCTGCGTGAATGGATGAGCTATGCCACACCTGTGCAGACGAGCGGGACAACCCCCTCCTATATCATCTATACCAGATTGGACGCAAGCGATATGCAGACCAGTCTGGATAAAACCACGCAGACGATTGTTGCGGCGGTTATGATTGCGCTGTTTCTGGCGGCAGTAATGGGCTATGTTTTTGCACAGACACTGACGGGCCCGATTCTTGCGCTGACAACGGGCGCGAAAAATCTGGCAGAAGGGAATATGGATCAGAGCCTAACGGTGCGCAGCAATGATGAAATCGGCCAGCTGACCAGCAGCTTTAACAACATGGCGGCGGAGCTTTCCAAGAATATGTCGGAAATTTCAAGAGAGAAAAACCGTCTGGAAATTCTCCTGCATAACATGAGTGACGGCGTGATTTCCTTCAGTAAGGACGGCGAGCTGATGCTTGCCAATGCGGCGGCAGAGGGGATGCTTGGTCTGGAAAAAATAGAAATGAATTTTACGGAATTTATCCGTGCGTATGATATCAGCTCCTCTGTCTATCTGGATATGGGAAATGAGCCCTCTAAGAAGGTGATTTTCCCTGTCGGCAAGCAGTTTATCAATGCGAATTTCTCTCCTTATTACGATAAAAGGGGCGAGGTCGAAGGTGTGGTTGTTGTTTTGCAGGATATCACAGAGCAGAAAAAGCTGGACGATATGCGAAAGGAATTTGTGGCGAATGTGTCGCATGAGCTGCGAACACCGCTGACAACCGTAAAAAGCTATACGGAAACCCTTCTGGATGGTGCTATGGAGGATGCGGAGATTGCACAGGAGTTCCTTGGCATCATTAACAGCGAGGCAGACCGTATGGCATTTCTGGTGCGTGATTTGCTGCAGCTGACGCGTTTTGATAATAAGCAGGTGCGTTTGGATATTACGAAAATCGAAATGAATGAATTTCTCAGCATGACTGTCCGCCAGAACAAAATCCATGCGGAAGCCAAGCATCAGACGCTGACCTTTGAGCCGTATGAGCATGAGGTTGTTGTTTTCGGCGACAGAGACCGTGTGGGGCAGGTGGTGAATAATATTGTGACCAATGCCATCAAGTACAGCTTAGAGCAGGCGAGCATCCGCATCTTCATTACGGAGGAGGAGCAGTTCTATAAGATTCATGTGAAGGATACGGGCATGGGCATCACAAGAGAGGATTTACCCCGTATTTTTGAGCGCTTCTATCGTGTGGATAAGGCGCGCAGCCGTGCCATGGGCGGCACAGGTCTGGGGCTTGCCATTGCAAAGGAAATTATGGAAAGCCACGGCGGTAAGCTGACGGCAGAAAGCGAATATGGCAAGGGAACAACAATGATTATGTGGTTCCCGAAGGAACGCCCGATTCTGGAATATGAAAGGGAGGAACAGAAGGCATAATATTACGCCGAAATACAGGCGAAAACAGCACCTCAGACAAATGGCTTAACCGCGGCGCGCTTGTCTGAGCAGATTGTTATAGAACTGTAAGGGCGTTGTAACATAATTGTAATCTTCATGCGATATAATCATAGTAGACAGAAAGCAGGAATTTCCATACAATAGAATGGAAAGGCTTTTCCGAATATGACGAGATTGCAGAGGAGGTGACAGGAATGAAAGCATATAGAAAAAAACTCATTGGTTTGGCTTTGGCGGCAGTGTTTTCTTTTTCTCCTGTCAGTGTATTTGCTTCCTCGGTGAATATTACAAGTGGGCTGCAAATCGGCGGCGATGAGGTGGAATGTACCTTTGACAGCAGCCGAATCCTCTATGGGGAAGCGAAGCCCGGCACGAATATTACTTTTACGGTATCCAAAATGGATCGTTTCGGTAATATGGTCGAAACCCACAGAGAAACCGTAACTGTCGGCTCTATGGGGCTGTTCAGCGAAACCCTGCCCCTGAGCAGAGGGAATAACTATATTTCCTTTGCCGCAGAGGGAGAAGCCAAGACCACAACGGTCATCAAGCAGGTGCCCCAACAGGTAAAAAGTCAGCTGCAACGGATGATTGCGCTGCCCGGCATGGGTGCGAAAAAATAAAAAATCAGATAAAAATAAATTGAATAGAAAAAGCGGTGAGATCAAATGAAAGTATACAGGATTACAAATTTTATCATTGTTGCTTTGGTCATAACTGCGATTTATCAGGCAGGAGAGTTATGGCTGGAAGGAACAAGCGGCCATAACTTTTTTTATGCCCTGGCGAAGCAGCTGAGCTTCGGCAAGGAGGAGGCGGATGGGGATGTCCTTCTTGCTACCCGTTATGCGGTTGGGGAGGGCGAAGGTACCTTTTCGGTCTATTATCCCGATAATGTGGGGAATAGTACGCTTCTGGAAACGGCGAATAAGGCTCTGGGGGAGATTCTGTCCCAAAGTGGCGCATTCCCTCAGAAAACAACCGCTGATTGGAAAAAAATTTTGGCGGCGCGCTGCATTGTCATGCAGTATGATTTTATGATTGCTTCGGAGGAATATCTGGAAAATTATAAGGATCTGAAAACAGACCAGAAGCTGGAGCAGTTCGATTATATCACGATTGTGCCTGCCAGAAGGAGCGGCGAGGAAAGCTACGCCTATTTCGTCAATTCCGATACGAATGAATGTGTCGCGTTTCATTGCGAGGGCGGCGGCGCGTCTGTCGCACTCTATGATTCTCTGATGGCGGATAACGGCGATATGCGCTATATCTCCACAGGGCAGCGCACCAGTGCATCGGTGCTGTGGCGCAATATGTTTTTGCCCCAGTGGGCATATCTGCCCTATGAATATGCTGCTCTGGAGCAGGAGTTTGCCTTTGAAAAGGATGGCGAGCCGAGCCGTGCCGCATTGGAAAATACGGTGAAAAATTTCTTCCGCAATTTCTCTGTGGACTGGAGCGAGCGTGACGAGGACGGCACCTATACCTTCAGTGACAGCGAAACGGTTGTCAAATACTATCCGGATGTGCGGATTCTGGAGTATTACAGCTATGAAAACTACGCCGGCAATGACAGAACAGGCCTGCTTGAGGGTTATCAGATTTGCTGTAATTTCCTGAAAAATGATGATTCCCTGCAAACGGATATTTATCTGGCGGATATCGAGCGTACCATCAATAATGAGGTTGTGTATTATTTTGATTATGCAGTGGATAACCTGCCGGTGAATCTTTCGCAGAATGTGAAGGATCGTATCGGTGCATCCCATGCCATTAAAGTAACGCTGCGAAATCAGGCGGCCAAGGCATAACGCCGCCGCTATGCGGTCAATTTCAGCGAAGCCGCAGAGAAAAATCAGAAGATTAACGTCCAGTTCATCGATGCACTGGATGATGCAAATAAGACCTATAAGTCCGTTGTCGAGGATAAGGATATCACCGATGTTAAGAATATTGCATTGGGCTATCATGTGGATTTGACGGGCGATATCCGCCTGAAATGGTTCGTTACCCTCTATGAGTATACCTTCGTGGTGGATACAGAGCAGGAAAAGGATTTAACGGGCGTAACGGCAGGAGAATAAGTGACAAAGGAAATATGCAGAAAAAAATGCAGAAGAAAGGAGGAAGGGCATGGAATGGAGCAATGCAAAAAAGTTTGTGATTGTTTTGCTGGTACTGCTGAATGTACTTCTGGCAGGGCTGAATTATAAACAGAATCGGGAAAACACCATGACGGCGGCACAGGAGCGCTCCATCTTTGAGGTGCTTTCGCGAAACGGCATCACCATGTATACCGACCTTCTGACGGAGCATCCACCCATGTCTCGTCTGGCGGTGGAGCTGCCCTCCTATAATAAGGAAACGCTGGAGCGTCTGTTTTTCGGCAGTGCGCGCACAACCGCTTCTACAAAGGGCGGCGAAACGGTCTATCAGGGGAAACAGAGCAGTCTTACCATGAGCGGTGCGCACGGTGTCTGGGAAACGAAAGCCGTGAAAAGCGGCAAGGGCGAGATGACCAAGACAGAAGCCCTCAGAGAAGCGCAGAAATTCATTGATAATACGGAGCATTTCTTCGGCAGCTATGGCGATGCTATTATTGCGGAGGAGAGCGAGGGCTTTCGGGTGAATTTCTTCGGGCAGTATAAACGGGAGAAGGTTTTTGCGAATTATTTCTCCTTTTTCGTCACCGCCGATGGAATTCAGAAAATCACCTTCAATTATTACCCTGTGCGCGGCTATACGGGCGAAAAGCAGGATTTAAGCTATGCGGATGAAGCCCTGCTTGCCTTCATGCGCGAATGGAAAAAGGGCGAGCATGCGGAGGAAGCAACCATTGACCGCATGGAGCTTGGCTATGCGCGGATGGAAAGCAATACCGCGGCGGATGGCGTTGCCTCGATCAATCTGGAGCCATGCTACCGCATTTATCTGATGGATGAGGAAAAGCCGTATCTCATCAATGCGTATACCTGTCAGATTTTAAATCAGTAAAACGAAAGGCAGTGAACCAACCCAAATGGGACGTTCACTGCCTTATCTTATTTTTTCTGCATTTCCTTCAGTGCCTTTTCATACAGGTCATAATGCTTTGTCAAATCTGCATCGCCATAGTAATAGTCCAGTTCCAGAAGCGTCTGCCCCGAAACCAGATATAGCCTTGTATGATTTTTACCCTTTGCCAGAAGGGCGTAATCAAACGGTGTATCCTCCAAAGCCGTAGTTTCATAGGTTTCATAAGCACGACCCAGATATTCTTTAATATATTCCTTCGGGGAAAGGAAGAACGCAAGCCTGCGATATTCCACCCAAAGCACCGATTCATACGGTTCGCCTAACGCATCTGTTTGATTCGGAATCCGCCCTGCCTGATTATAGGCAAGGTCAACAGGAGAGCCGAAGGTCGGATAGGAGTTGACCAGATTTGCTTCCCGCTCCCACCAGTCCTCCTTGGCATTGCCGTCCCGCTGATAATAGCTGTCCACAGCGTAAAAATCAGGATCGTTTTCCAGTTCCGCCAGAGAAATCATCGGCAGGGACTGCTTCACCTCTGCAATCGGTCGGTCGGAAAAGGAAAATACATTGGGTAGAAACGGCAGAAGGAGGAATGTAATCATCCCGATAACGCAGACATAATGGAACCGATGCTTCCACCGCAGACGGGCTGTCTGCCAATCGGTCGGCTGATGGTGCGGCTCGCCTGCCGCAAGAGAGCGTTGCAGCTTGACGAAACCACGGCTGCGCTGTCCGGCAAATATGGCAAAAACTAAAATAAGAGGATTACAGAAGGGGTTGGCGAAACCCTCTACCCAGTCATAGGTGGTCTGTCTGTGCAGAACGAAAATATAAGCCGCAATCAGCACAACAATAACCAGTAGTTCTGCATAGATGCTGTTGAAGAATTTGTTTCCCTTCAAATTGTCGGGATAATATGCACCTTCCTCCTCCGGTGTGGCAAAGTAATCCGCTGTGCCTTCCTCTGCGGCATAGACATAAAAACGGTTCAACCCACAGACAAAGCTCCAACCCTTTTCCCTATGCTGTGCATTCCGTTCCTCTGCCTGGCTTTCGTCCAAAGCAGGGAAAATAGCATCCTGCTTCGGCTCCATGCGGAAAAGCAGACGCTTTTTCTCGCCCTCTATGAAGGTCGCAAAGAGGGCATTTGCCTTCTGCACATGCAGTCCCTCTGCGGAAAGGTCGGAAAACCAGCTTTCCAGTGCGTCAATCTCGTAAGGCTCTGCGGGGAGCAGCCTTCTTTTGCATTTCGTCATAGAATGTCCTCCTCTTGATGTTTTCGGTTATTCCTGTATGGTGTAGTCCTGCTCTAATAGGGGGAGAAAGGCGCTCAGAGAATCGACCAGTCTGTTCTCGCCGTGGTAGCGCACAATCAGAAGGCGGTTGTCCTTGCGAAGCGTCAGCATCTGGCGGTGCATCTCGCTTGTTTCCTGATAAAAATACCCCTCGTCAAAGGAATCAGAGGAAAGCACCAACGCCTTCTTTGCCGTTGAGGGAAGGAAGGCATCGGGAAATGTGCCGTTTGCCCCTAAGGTCAGAAATGCCTGTTCCGTCAGAAAGGAGGGGCGCACCTCTAAAAGCATGGTATCCATTGAGTTGGAATCGCCCATCTCGAACGTTTGGAAAAGCAGGGGTGCAAAGAGTGTTGGCTCGGAATAGAGGCTGATTTCGGTATCGGAGGCACTTTTTGTGATTTCTTCCATCGGCACATAAGGCAGAGGAGAAACCGAAACGGCAGCCTTCTCCTGTGTTTCGTCCGGTCTAAAAGCAGAATAGATGTCCGAGAGGGGTGGCAGGAGAAGTGTGATACCCAGAATCGCGTAAATGAGATTGCTGATTCTTTTGAGCTGCAGCTTTTTGGTGTAATCCTTCTCATGCGAGATGGGAAGTCCTTGCTCCAAGCTTGTTTTCAGCCTTTTGAGCAGACGCAGCTCATAGAAATTGAAAACAGCGAGAAGGAGGAAGAGGATTGGCCCATAAAACTCCAAAACCCAATTCGGGTCTATGATATTTCGACCTAAATAATGCCATGTAAGCAGCCCTAAGCCGACGAAAAACAGAGTGCCGAGAACCATGCCTGCAAGATAAAGATAGCGTTCCTCTTGATAAAGCTCCTCAATGTTTTTCTTCTGTACGGCAGGGTCTGTGTAAGGCTCTTGGGGATGCTCCGTGATATTCGCCAGAAGATAGCCCTTGCAGCGGTAGGTACAGATAAATTCCCAACCAAGCTGATGATATTCCTCCAGCTGCTTTGCGGTAGGTTGGGTATCGAAATAGCGCGGAATGGCAATGCGGTAGCTTCTTTTTTGCGGTTCTGCCTGCTGAAATTTTACCTTTTCGCCCCGAAAGTCAACAGGAATCCACCCGTCCTCCGCCATATCAGACAGCCATGTTTCCATGGCGGCAAAATCAAAGGTCGTTGCAGGTGCCAGCTTTCGTTTATATTTCATTCGTTTGCCCCCTTTTTACCGAAAAATGTCCTTTTTTCCAGTATAGCAAAGGCGAAAAACGGATGTCAACAAGATGCGAATATTGTAAGAAAGTCCTAAGAATTGCAAAGAAAAAAGAGTATCCTCTCAGCGAAAGATACTCTTTTCGGCGGTTATTTTTCTTGGCACTCCTTGCAGATGCCATAAAGAATGAGCTGCTCACATTCCACATCAAAATCCAAATCCGGCACAAGCTTTCTTGCAACCTCTGTTAATGCGTCCATGTGCAAATCATCCACTTTGCCGCAGATACGGCAAACCGTATGCGGATGACACCGCACCACAGCATCATAACGGGAGCTTGACTCGCCCACGTTCAATTCCTGCACCAGACCAAGCTGCTTGAAAAAATCAAGCGTTTTATAGACCGTAGCAAGGCTCATGGTGGGGTTAGTCGGTTCCAGGGTTTTATAAATCATTTCCGCATTCGGATGCGCGGTGGTACCCAAAAGCATATTATAAACGGCAATACGCTGTGGGGTGACCTTCAGCCCTTTTTCTCGCAAAAGCTGCGCAGTTTCTTTCATACAAATACACCCCTTTTATAAATAATAACTATTGTTATTTAATAATAATACTGGTTCTTATTTATGTCAATAGAAAATATACCAAAATACAAGGAGTTCTGCAAATTTCCGCCGAAAACCGAGAGTTGTTTTTTGCAAACGGGTATGCTATGCTAATTTGCAGAAGAAAGGAATGATTTTTTATGCACATTGTTTTGTTGGAGCCGGAAATTCCCCAGAACGCAGGCAATATCGCGCGTACCTGCGCAGTGACAAATTCTGTCCTGCATCTGATTAAGCCTCTGGGCTTTTCCGTTGAGGATAAATATCTCAAGCGCGCAGGTCTGGATTACTGGAAGCTTCTGGATATCCGCTATTATGAAAATTTCGAGGACTTCTGCGAAAGGAATCCCAATGCGAAAATCTGGATGGCATCCACAAAGGCGCGTCATATTTACGCTGATGTGACCTACGGCGAAAATGATTACATCATGTTTGGGAAGGAAAGCGCGGGCATCCCCGAAGAAATTCTTATGGCGCATGAAGCAAATACCATTCGCATCCCTATGCTCGAAGCGGCAAGAAGCCTGAATCTTTCCAATTCCGTTGCCATTATTATTTATGAGGCCATGCGGCAGCAGGGCTTCCCCGGCATGCTGATGGAGGGGCAGCTGCACCATCATAAATGGTAAGAATGAAAAAAACGACCCGAAATTTTTTTTCGAGTCGCTTTTTTTTATTCGCCTTTTTCCGTTTCCTCTTGCATTTCTTCTATCGGCATATCCTCCATTGGCATTGCATCCGTTGGCATTTCCTTCTCCGGCATTTCCTCCGCAGGGGGCGCAGGAGGCTCGGTTGCAGGGAATGCGACAAATGCCTTGAACAAATCACCTTCGATTTCCAGAGAGAAGGTTCCTTTCTGCAAGCCGACAAGAGATTGTGCGATATTCAGCCCCAAGCCGCTTCCCTCTGTGTGACGGGAGCTGTCTCCGCGCACAAACCGCTCCATCAATTCCTCCGCAGGAATATTGAGCGCATCTCTGCTGATATTCTTCATGGAAAGAATCACGGTATCCTTCTCTTTTTTGATATCGATATACACTCTTGTGTGTGGCTGCGAATATTTGCAGGCGTTGCTCAGAAGGTTGCTCAGCACGCGCCACGTCAGATTGCCGTCCACCATGGCAAACAGGGGGGTATCTCCGCCGTTGATGACCGCCTCCAGATGGGCGTTTTCCAGCTTTTCCTCATATTCTGCAACTGCCTGTGCCGCCAGCTCGCCCATATCCGTCGGGGCAAGCTGTACCTTGAGGTTGCCTGTCGAAGCCTTGGAGGCCTCAACCAAGTCCTCGGTCAGCTTTTTCAGCCTGCGGGATTGTCTGTCCAGAACCTCAATATATTCCGCCGCCTGTCCATCCAGATTTTCCTTTTTCAGCAGATCCACATAGTTGATGATCGATGTCAGTGGAGTCTTAATGTCATGGGACACGTTCGTGATCAGTTCTGTCTTGAAACGTTCACTCTTCATCCGCTCTTCGATCGCATGTGTCATGCCGTCGCTGATATGGTTGATCTGTTCTCCCTGTTCCTTAAATATACCGGTCATACGCTTTGTACTGATCTGATAGCCCGGCTCACCGCCTGCAATTTTTTCCGTTCCGTTCTTTAACTGGTTTAACTGCACACAGTACCACAGGACCAGCGGATATAAAACCAGTTTTTCTAACAGCCAGAGTAAAAGGGCTATGTCTGAATTAAAAAACATCAATACCCCTATGCCCTCAAAAAATGCAAGTACCAGCATGACCAGGATCACTTTCCAGAGAAACCCGATATTTTCCCAGATCATCCGGGCGAACTGTCCGATTTTACGGAAAAGCTGGTAACACAGGGTATGTCTCCACCATTTTCCCAATTTTACCCGCACGGAAAAACTTAATAAAAACAGTAACAACAGCCATCCCATGCAAAGGGTTGCAACTGCAGTAACAAATAAGATAAACGGCAGATACGCAACATCGACATTTATCAGGAATATCGCTGCCACATAGAAAACAAATACCTCTGCCAGCACAGCCCCCACTGCAAAAACATCCAGCCACAGATGATCCCAGACAGTCGTAACGATCTCATCCGTTCCATTCCGGTGCCCCGCCGCACACATCAGAAATACAAAGGCTGCTGCTCCGATGATAAAACTTACAAACATTGTGACTAGCGCCGTGTAACGCATGCTGTATACAAAATTCAGCAGGGTATTTGCCTGTACGTACAAGTCCGTACTGTTCCAGTCTGTCCCAACATTCTGCGGCAGGATCACAACCATCTGATAAGTGGTTTTCGGTGATGTGTTCCCCATGTTTACCCAGAGTGTATAGTTGCTGTCAAGATAATAATCCTCGTGTGTTGTATACGAAACGCTGGCATCTTCTTTGTTTTTTTCAGATGAGTCCACCCGGTCGATCTCATCCATGGATATCTCCCGGACTCCGTCTAATAACACATTTCCCCAGTGATTTACATCCATGCGCGTGCCATCAAACATGTCAAACGTGACGTATTCTCCATTTGCAATATCATCCATGCCGCTGTCTGTGACATCCGTCAGTGGCTCTTCGGTTGATTCTGCTACTGTATCCCCGTCCGCAGCATCGGTCAATGCCACATCTGCAGCCATTCTTTCCACAGAAACAGCATCGGTCAATGTCTCATCTGTAACCGTTCTTTCCGCAGAAGCAGCATCTCCTGTCCCGTCTGTGTGTTCAAACAGATACATTTTTCTCTCGGTATCATAAGTAAAAACTGCGCTTCCATATCCGTCTATGTCCGTCTCAATCGTCTGCACCGGATAATACTCATTTCCCGCCAGATAAACAAAAACACCTTTTGCCTCATCATAGCAGACCCGGTCCGCATAGACGCTGACCCATGAATCTTCCCCCGAATACATAAGTTCCACACCGCCGCCGGTCAGGAAATTTCCATTTGTGTATACAATCTGATCTTCGTCCGATAATTCCACACTGTTTGTATACACATCTTCCAGACTGATCTTATCCGAAAAGTTGCGTTCCGCATACGATTTTTCATCATTCAGGTCAATCCCCTCGAGACTGTCTGCTTTGATAATACCATATTTAAAATATTTGCTTTCTACAGAACCTGCCGGCTGTTCCCGCCTTACATCATCCACCGCGGACAGACCATATTCATAGGAAACATTTTCAAACCACTGCTTTCTTGTTTCATCCTTTGAATTTCTATAGATTCCTTCATCAAACATAAAGATCACACCCACCGCGCTGAACACAAAACACAGTGCACTGGCACTGAGCGCGATCCAGGCAATGATCTTTGCCGCTGTCGATCCTCTCCAATTTTTCACTTTTCTCACACCTGTCCTTCCATTTTATAACCGCGTCCCCACACAACTTTCAAATACCGCGGTTCTGCCGGGTTATACTCCACTTTTTCCCGCAGATGCCTGATATGTACCGCCACCGTATTCTCCGTTCCGTAGGGATTATCCTGCCATACCTGTTCGTAAATCTGGTTCGGGGAAAACACCTCTCCGGGATGCTCCATCAGAAGTTTTAAAATATCGTATTCCGTGCGTGTCAGAGAAATCTTTTCGCCGTCAAGCGACACCTCTTTGCTGCGGTCGTCAAGTTCGATCCCGCCGATCGAGAGAACATCTTTTCTGATAGCTCCGCCTCCGAGCTGCATATAGCGTCTGAGCTGTGATTTGACGCGCGCCTGCACTTCAATCGGATTAAACGGTTTGGTGATATAATCGTCCGCCCCGACAGTCAGTCCTAACACTTTATCTGTATCCTCACTTTTTGCTGTCAGTAAAATAACCGGAACATTGCTCGTCTCACGGATTTTCACCATCGCTGCAATCCCATCCATCTCCGGCATCATGATATCCATCAGTACCAGATGGATGTCCTGTTCCTTTAACACCTCAAGCGCCTCTTTTCCGTTATATGCCTCAAATACCTGATAACCGTCCGCCATCAGATAGATTTTTAATGCTGAAACAATGTCTTTCTCATCATCGCACACCAGTATACTGTACATGTTTTCCCCTTTTCCGCAGGTTTTTGATAGATTTTTACATAAACCTGTCTCTTTATGATCATGCTTTTATTGTAACGGAATAATTATGAATTTCCAATCAGTCAAAACATTAAGATTTGATGAAGTTGTACCTTGTATTCGGATAAAAGGAATGCTAATATAGAAAGGTAGTGCTCCCGGAAGTTTTTATTTTCCGGGAGTAAATTATGGAATTTTTTACACAAAGGTTAAACAAAGGAGGATTTATGGAAGAAAATAAAATGGGCGTCATGCCGATTGACAAACTCATTATCTCAATGTCCCTGCCGATCATGATCTCCATGCTCGTTCAGGCGCTCTATAATATTGTCGACAGTATTTTTGTTGCCATGATCAGCGAAAATGCCCTGACCGCAGTGTCTATGGCTTTCCCGATCCAGAACCTTATGATTGCTGTCGGTGTCGGAACTGCCGTCGGCGTAAATGCGCTTTTAGCGCGCTCCCTGGGAGAAAAGGATACCGAAAAAGTAAATAAGGTCGCAGAAAATGCTGTATTTTTAATTCTTGTCAGCTATCTGCTCTTTCTGATCATCGGTCTGTTTTTTGCAGAACCGTTTTTCCGCAGCCAGACAGATATTGAAGAGATCATCGTTTATGGAAAACAGTATCTGACGATCTGCTGCTGTCTTTCTTTCGGTATTTTTACGCAGCTTATGTTTGAGCGTATGCTACAGGCAACCGGAAAAACCATTTATACCATGTATACACAGGGTATCGGTGCGATCATCAATATCGCTCTCGATCCGGTTCTCATCTTTGGTCTGTTTGGTCTCCCGAAAATGGGCATTTCCGGTGCTGCTGCTGCAACCGTCATCGGACAGATGATTGCCGGTATTCTGGCAGTTGTTTTAAACCACACAAAAAATAAGGAAGTACAGATTGACCTGCACCATTTCCGCCCGGACAAAAATATTATCGGACAGATTTATGTGATCGGTGTTCCTTCTATTGTAATGCAGGCGATCGGTTCCGTGATGAACTACGGTATGAACCGTATCCTGATCGCGTTTTCCTCCACGGCAACCGCAGTGTTCGGCGTTTACTTTAAACTGCAGAGCTTCGTATTTATGCCGGCTTTTGGTTTAAACAACGGTGTCATCCCGGTTATGGCATACAATTACGGTGCCGGACATAAAAAACGTATTACCGACACAATCCGCATGAGTATCCTGATCGCGATTGGGATCATGGTAATCGGTCTGATCATCTTCCAGACCATTCCAGGCTTCCTGATGAAAGCGCTGTTCAATGCTTCCGAACATATGCTGTCCATCGGAGAACCGGCACTGCGGATTATTTCTCTCAGTTTCCTGTTCGCTGGATTCTGTATTGTAGCCGGATCTGTATTCCAGGCACTGGGAAATGGCGTCTACAGCTTGCTCGTATCTGCTGCCAGACAGTTATTCGTCATCCTTCCGGTCGCATTTATCTTTGCCAAGCTGTTCGGATTACATATGGTATGGTGGGCTATCCCGATTGCAGAGATCGTTTCCGTAATCCTGTCTGCACTGCTGTTAAAGCGAATCTACCGAATAAAGGTAAAGCCTTTGGAGAACCGATAATACAAGATAAAAAGACGTTTGCATGAACGATAGTCACGCAAACGTCTTTTATTATTTTTTCTTCTTTTTATTCTTAGTATTCTTTTTATTTTTATGCACGCTGTAACCAAATGTGCCGATTGGTTTCCCGGTCTCCAGATAAGTACCATGAGAATATGCAACCAGTCCTGTCTTATTCAGTTCAAACTTGCCAGTCTCTGTCATATATGACTGATCC
>ENA-OPBS01002183-OPBS01002183.1-human-gut-metagenome-genome-assembly--contig:-NODE-2183-length-14046-cov-2.734115_pt1 | contig 14046 bp, 7 predicted proteins | sample MGYA00241074_ERZ501463 | MGnify/ENA primary metagenome ERZ501463 (study PRJEB25962, sample SAMEA2042578) | human gut metagenome | biome: human gut; feature: human-associated habitat; material: faeces...
ATTTAACCAAAACCTTAACTATGAAAAAATTTACGTTTTTCGAATGCAAATATAACGGTGGGATTCGAACTATGCAAGCGTTTGCGTAATTATTTTTAAGAATCTTGCTTATTTAAATTCTATTAACATATAGTATGGTAAATCAAGAAAACGGTGTGGACTTAAAATCCGCTACCCAAAGCGATGAACGAAAGTTGTTTATCGAGACCTACGGCTGTCAGATGAATGTGGCGGACAGCGAAGTTGTAGCTTCTATCATGAAGATGGATGGCTATAGTATGACGGAGAATATCGAGGAGGCGGATGCCATCTTCGTGAATACTTGCTCCGTACGCGACAACGCCGAACAGAAAATCTATGGGCGGCTACAGTATTTCCAGTCTTTAAAACGGAAAAAGAAGTCATTAATTGTCGGTGTATTGGGATGTATGGCCGAACGAGTGAAGGAAGACCTGATCCATGTGCATCATGCCGACTTGGTGGTAGGACCGGATTCTTATCTGGACTTGCCGAACTTGGTGGGAGCGGTAGAGCACGGAGAGAAAGCGATCAACGTGGAGCTTTCTACCCAAGAGACCTATAAGGATGTTATTCCTTTGAAGTTACCGGGCGTACATATCTCCGGTTTCGTGTCTATTATGCGCGGTTGTAATAATTTCTGTACGTATTGCATCGTACCTTATACAAGAGGACGCGAGCGTAGCCGGGACATCGAGAGTATCTTGAATGAGATACGGGATATGCATGAGAAAGGCTTTAAGGAAGTTACGTTGTTGGGACAAAATGTAAACTCCTATTCTTTCGAGAAAGAAGGTGAGACCATAACCTTCCCGATCTTGTTGGATCGTGTGGCGAAAGAGGTTCCCGATATGCGAATTCGTTTTACGACCTCCCATCCGAAGGACATGAGCGATGATACCTTACGTGTGATTGCCGCAAACGACAATATCTGTAAGTTTATCCATCTGCCTGCCCAATCCGGCAGCAGTCGCATCTTGAAGGTCATGAATCGTAAATATACTCGTGAATGGTATCTGGACCGTATAGCGGCGATCCGTCGTATCGTACCGGATTGCGCTATCTCGACTGATTTATTCTGCGGTTTCCATTCCGAGACCGAGGAGGATTATCAAGAGACTTTATCCTTGATGCGTGAAGTGGGATATGATAGTGCTTTCTTATTTAAATATTCCGAACGTCCGGGTACATATGCCGCTAGCCATTTGGAGGATAATGTACCGGAAGAAGAGAAGGTACGCCGTTTGCAAGGTATGATCGATTTGCAAAATAAGTTGTCCGAGGAAAGTAACTTGCGGGATATAGGCAAGACTTTCGAGGTTCTGATAGAAGGATTCTCGAAACGTTCCCGTGAGCAGTTGTTCGGACGAACCAGCCAAAACAAGGTGGTCATCTTTGATAAGAAGAACTATCATGTAGGTCAATTCATAAAAGTCAAGATCCATAAGGCTTCCTCGGCTACCCTGTTCGGGGAACCTGTGGAGGAATAAGAAAAAGAAAACGCCAATACGTTCCATTTCGAGCGATATTGGCGTTTCTCTTATTATCTTCTATCTTTGGAATATCTCCGGGTATTTGTTGATGAAATAAACCGGCGTGCAACTCCATGCGTGGCAATAACTATTGATCGGGAAAAATCCGTAAGGTGATAATTCGTCATTGTTCGGATCATATACCTCCCAGAATGTATCGGCTCCTTTATTCACCATGCCGCCCCAATAACTGGTTAAGAGTGAACGGGCCTCTTGCCGCATTCCACATTTCAACAAGGCTTCCATTACATAATGATAAGCGTACGGACATCCCGGATAGCATGCGTCGGGCATCGATAGGACGGTGGCCATCGCTTTTGCTCCTTCCTTGGCGGTAAGCGTCTCCGATAGGACCATCCACACTTGTGATAGGTAAGACACCTGACGGTTAGGGCCGCTTACGATCACCCCGTTCTTTTGGTCATAGAATGTTTTCCGGGCGGCTTTCTTTATCTGGCCGGCGATACGAGGCCAATCTCTAGCCTCCTTCTCTTTTCCCAGCATTTTAGCTAGCTCATAGCTTTTCTCTAATGAGAATGCCGTAAGTCCCTGCATGGATGCTTGGCGATCATAATTATCTTTCCAGTCGAATACCAACCAATAAATCGGCTTCTTTTGCATATCGTAGATCCAATCGTCCGAGTATTGACGCAAGGCCATCTCTATTTGGCGGACCACTACCGGCCATAAGTCCAAGGCGACCTCCTTGTCTCCGGTCTCTTTCAGGTATTCCAGCAACGCTACGTTATACAGCAGGGAATAGTCCAAGCAATGCGTACCGTTTTGCGGATGAGGGGTCGGTGTCTCCAATACGGTGGCGTGCAGCAGTCCTTCATCATTGGCTAGAGCCGCTAATAAATAGAGACAACGTTTCGTCAAGTCGTGGTTTTTATACGACCATGCGTTCGCTAGCGCCTCCAGATACAAGTCTCCGATCCATAACCGGCGATCCCGTTTCGGGCCATCCTCATAGACGGTCTGCATACATTCTTTTAATGTAAGCAATCCTACCTCATTGATTTTACGGATCAAGGGATCGGTCGTGGAAGCCAGTGGCAATGGAGCCGTCTTAGCCGATGTCTGCGCACGGAACGTTAGCTTGTCGAAGGCGAAATCGAAACTGGAAGCGCCTAGCAACTCTATCTTGAGATACCGAAAAGACACCCTTCTGGGGATGGAGGCCTCGATTGGTCATTAACGTCATCACCTCATCTTGTAGCCAAGCCCTTGACAAACCGCCCGGATAAGGATCGAAAGGCGTGTTCAATTCCGAGGGAACTTCGGCGAACGTGAATTTGATACGTACCGGAGCGTCCGAAACCTGTTGGCTAAGGAGCTTGAGCGAGAAATCCAAATAACCCGTCAGATGCTCACCGAAGTCAACTATAACCGATGGATGTTTCTTCAGGGACTCATTGAATAACAGATCCGTGCTTCCTTCGTCCCGCATGCGCCAACCTTGGTAGGCTGACGCGTCTTTGATGGAAGTGACCCGTTTGACCGGCTTATGTTCCGTATAGGTTAACACTGGCTTGCAGGCCTCACTCTTTTGAAGCCATGAAGCGCTTTCTTTGAAATAACGACTTTGTGCTGATAGGGTGAATACACCGACACAGCATAGTAAACTTAGCAGGATTTTCATATGTGTTCTTTTCATTCCTTATTCGAGATTATCTTAGCATTTTGTAGCAATAATATTGAACTCGGATTCTGTTTTTTCTTCCTCATGGGTAAATTCCAACGAGGTATATAGCTTGGCAATGGTAGGGATAGCCCCATTGCTGGTACCGGAGCCAAATAGAAAATTAACATTCTTCAAGTTAAAGAATTCCCAGATTTTATCTTTCAGCAAATTTAGATTCTTCTCAAAGTCAGTACTACTTTGAAAGTGATTTGAAGTTCCTTGGTTCATCACCAAGTCTCCATATTTTATGCTATCTGTCATGTTTTTTAGAATAGAAAAAATGATAATAAAGTTTATACTTGCCTTACTGGAACTGTCAATCCCATATTTCTTAAGAATATTTCTATTTTTTTCTTTGTTTCAGTATTTCGTACATACACTCCTTTGAGGAGATCAACAGTCAGATGCATCTCTCGATAATACACCGTTGAGCCATCATCTCGTTGGCGAACATATTCATTAGCGACGATTTTAGATATCTCAGCTGGAGACAGTCCCAACTTTATCATTTCATCGCCATACCCTTTGATAAGAGATTGATAATCGGAAACAGGTATTGGGATGATAGCACGAGTTTCTTCTTCCATCCAATAATCCTTCGCCCCTTTGATGCGAGGAGCAGCGAGAGAGAGCAAACCCATGGCTATCAGTTTGACGAAAAACTGAGGATAGCCCTTGAGTAATCTGAAAGCCATATTCTTTTGCGGACCTCCAAGAAGGCCATATCCTATGTTGGTATATTCCTTGTGCAGCATATCGACCAACTTATCGTCAGACTTATCATCAGTATAAATACATGATACAAGCCTAATCATGGGAGCATCAGGAACCGGCACATATTGTGTATCGTCAATTGCCATAACCACCCCATCCGTTTTTGCATACTTTTTCCACATGTAGTCATTGTCTGTTCGTGAAGTGAATGACACAATATAGGGATAAGGGAGATTCTTATTATCTTTAATCTCGTTCCAATCAAACAGAGGCGCAATCTGCCGATCTGGCTGCAGTTCCTTTTCCATCTCTGGCAACAACCTCCTTATGGTCTCAACCCCCAACTTAAATTCATCGGTATCTGCAAAACAGTCATACCTTGTAGCCCAGAAGCACATTTGCTCCTGGGATTTAGCATATCGAAGGATATTTTTTAATGCGTCAAAAGATGTATAATGATAGAGCATATATATTGTTCTTTAAATGATTGATAGACGAGAATTAGGTTGTTGACATAAGCATGAGCTATCTCATGCTTCTAACTTGTTCTTGTAATTCTTTCATTCTTTGCATCAGTGTATCAAACTCCAGAGATTCTCCATAGATGAAGAAACGTCGCATGTCTGTATAATCTGTTTTCCATACTTCCATTTCCGACTCTGGAATCATGAAATTAATCGTCTTAGGATTGTGGTGGTCATAATTGACATATTTCAGGGCGTAGTATGCCTTACGATGCTCCACTATGGTATTATATAAGGAAATGTCAGACAAAGCCTCACGTCCATATTTAGTATCCATAAGTTTTTCTAAATCGTACAAATGTCGTGACATACGTACACTTCGTGGCTTCTCCTTTTGAAACTCCTCTGCAAGTAAAAACAACTTCTCCAAGAAAGTGCGAGTAGGTACAACTGTCTTTACCTTGCAGTTTGAATCGGAATCTTCACCTTCAAAGCTTTCTTCTATCAAAGAATGAATGTCTCGCAACTCTGTTGGTTCATCCATAGATAGAACGCTAATTTCAATCTTTACACGTGGAGGAATGTAGGTTATTATATCTTCAACAATAGAATGGTAATGTAAAAGAATGACCGTAGGATCCTTATCTGAATCTATCGGACGCCATTCTCCATTCTTGTCCTGTACTTTTGTCACATTTTCTATGCTATAGCCTGTAATACCCATTCCCTTCAATTTGGCATCTAATTGAAAAGAAAGCGTGTTATGTATATATGCACGAGCTATTTTACGCAATTTCTCACGTTGATTTTTACTTGTCTTTTCTATACCAAAGAATGAATGGCTTATAGCCAAGTCAATATCCTCAGAAAAGCGCTCAATAATATTGAATCCTTTAGAAAGGGATGTGCCTCCCTTAAATATCAACGATTCATGATAATCTGTTTGAAATAATGCTTTTAAAGTGGCAGTTACCCACCAATCTTTTTCTATTGCCACTTGATTGATACCAAGATGTTCTATCTCTGTCTGTTGCAACATAGCCAAGCGATCGATCAATTCGTTATTAAGCCATAGTTTTCCCATAAATCCTTTCTCTTTAAACATTAAGCATCGGTTTAACAATTCTTTTCATCCATGCAGGCATCATATCAACATCCCCCATTAAGGCGGCCTTGTCTGGTTCTTTTGATATCAACTGTCGTATTGTCTGTAATTCCCCCTGTCTGACATTTTCTTTCTTCAATGTCCTTAAAGCCTGCACAAGTAACGAAATAAGACGAGTGGAATAGCAAAAATTTTTAGGAACTCCACGTTTCAATATCACATTCCGATTTGACAATTTGATTGTTCTTTCACTACCAGTAGTCAAATACGTATAGTTCATCGGTACTTGAGTTGACAGTCCTAATACGTTCAAAGCAGTCATACCAGATGGTAATACCTCTGCATTATCACGAGTTGCGATAGCCTGCACAATCTTATCAACAGAAGGTAGTACCACTCCGAAACGGCTCTTTCTTGGCTTTGCATATATTCCTTGAGCAATTTTTACGAGGATTCCTTCTGCCGTTAACTCGGACAAAATGCTACCCACGAATTCTGTGTGATATTCAGGGTAGTCGGAGCGAAACAAAATACGATCTTCTGGCATTGCTATTATGCGCTGCTTAAGAGTCGTACTATCTAAAGAATACTCGTTAGTCATATGACCTTTGAATTTTTGAAGATTTTTCAAATGCGAATTTACAATTAATTATCGAAAAGGCAGCGTAAAAATCATTGTGCCACATACATTTTAAGTTCTTTTCCATAAATCTTATAGTAAACAGACGGGAAGTAGGCAGCTTTTCTGCCTTTCACAACCCAATTGGGGTACTTACATTGACGAATATAGGAATCTTCGTTAATATCTGGGATTTTGTTTTAAGCTCGCTGTTCAAGTCGATTTCCCGCAGAGGTATAGTTAGCAAGTATTCTATGGCTTGTCCCATTCTCCGAAGCAGTACCTTGAGTATGAAATGAAAAAACTAAATCATCTACCATATCTGCCATTATCTATATAAGTATCTAATTATAAGAAATTTGTTGAATGGTGGTAGATAATAAACATCTACCACTATCAGCTTGCATCTACCACTATTTACTGCTTTTCAACCACTAAATGCAGCCGTTCACTATTCGCTAACCACATTACTCGTTCTGCGAGGGTATGCCAACAGGTTGCCTGCTTGGTTATTTGTATACCTTGTGTACTTATTTAATGTATTGAATAATAGGTATTTATAGTTTTTTTAGGCATAAAACAAAAGTTTTCATAGCGGAAAACTTTTGTTTTGTGCTTACGAAACTTTAGTTTTCCCTAGAAGAAACTTTAGTTTTCTCTAGGAGAAACTCTTTGTTCCCCTAAGGGAAATGTCTTTCAAAAATAACACGTTTTCTTATCCAATGCAAAGAAAAAGTATCAATGTCAAGTATAAGTGGTAGATGTTGAATGATAATTGTAGATGTCAGGCTATCTACAACCTATATGTAATGCTTTGATTTATAAAGCATACATGGCGTAGTGGTAGATATTGTAGATGTTTTCATAAAATCAATATTGTAGAATTCCTTTTATCTCAATTATGTATAGTTGCAGTCTGATATTTGGTTAGTTATGCTATTCCACATGCTTTAAGAAGAGAATCTTATAGCTTGTGATGATATAAAGTTTTTATGGTAGAAAATTTTGTTTACGTAAAAATATTTGATCTATAAGTATTCTGTAATAGATAAAAACGCCTAGTCTAAACGATCGTTTATTCTAGGCGTTAAAGATAGGCTATATTTTTGAATAAAACAAAATCCAGAGAAACTTTTAAAATTTGATTATCAACGCATAAACGTAAATATGGACGCTTATGCGTTGAATTCAATAAAACGCCAGAATAAAACGATCGTTTAGACTAGTCGTTTTATAACCGATGATTTCGCATAACTGCTTGTAAATGATGATTATGAGAAGACTGATATGCAGGAAACTACAGAGTTTATGAATATAGGGTAAATGTTTTAAATAATTGAATATTACTAACTTATAAAAATTAATCGTATGAAAAGAAGACTACTTTTTTTGTTCGCCGTCTTTATGGTGGGTGCAAGTGTGGGGTGGGGACAAATGATCCCTACATACTACAAAGTGGCTGTAGGAACAGATGGTGATGGATCATCAGCTGGTTCACCCATTTACAAGACAAACTTGGAAACAGCATTGTCTGATGCGGCATTATCTTCATTAGATAGTGTGATCATATTGTTACCTGAAGGGGTATACTCGGCTAATGCAGCTCCTTATTTTATCACCAAATCATCATTGGCTATCATTGGTGAAGGTGATACCTCAACAGTTACAATTAAGTCTCCGGTAGATATTGGGCTAACAAACGGAGGGAATGTGTCTTTCCAAAAGGTACATCTAACAGCAAAAACATCGACTGGACGAGGAGTTGTCGATATTAAATCCTCTAAAACGACAGTGTCTTTCAGTGAGAGTAAGATAACGATAGAGGGTCGGGGAACGGGTGATAGTGGTTCCGGGGCTTGTTTCGGTATAGTATCTCAATTAACAGTAAATGAGAACACCGTAAACTTTATTAACTCCCGTATGTATATGTCTGATGGTTTTGAAAGAGGACTTGCGTTTCGTGATGGTGGAGGCCATACACTCAATTTTATAGGAAGTAAGATGGAGGGGCCTTCGGCTAAAAGTTTATATCCTTACGTGATCGGCATTTGCTCATGGGTGGGAGGAACTGATAATACTAATCCGGTAACCTATAATATAAGGAATTCTGTAGTGGATGTGAATTATTATGCAATATTCGCCATCAACCAAGCGGGGTACACAAATGCCGTAAATATAACTATCGACAATTCCAGTGTAACTGCTTGGGCCGCACTTTTTCTAAGAGGTGATTTAGTAAATGAAGCCTACCCGCATAATGTAGCGATCTCTAATACTCATTTGTATGGACGTTCTTACCAAAATGGGCCAAGTGATGGATTTGGAACTGTCGTTTTGGATAATTGTCAAAATTTGACTATGACGATGGACTCTAAAAGTTCTATCGTTTCAGAGAATAAAGCACCGATAGATAGCCCCATCACCTATATGTGTGTGGCTGATGTCCGTAAGAATACTTCCGGTACTTGGACGTTTACATCCACCGATGGCTCTAAGGCTTTAATCCAATCCAAGAATGACAAATATGCTCCTACATTATTTTTTGATGATGCAGGAACAAATTTGGAGGTTTTAGGGGTTGAATATGTTGAGTTTAAGGCTGAAAACGAGAAGCCTTGCATTGTCTCGATTCATAAGAACGGGACTTTGAACAATGCGGCATCCAGTTTAGACGTATTATTGACGAATACGACTTTAGAGGAGGGGGATAAAGTGATTTTCCCGGAAGGAGAATATACTTTACCAATGACGCTGCCTCTGGATAAATCAATCACGCTTCAAGGAGCTGGGCAAAGTCAGACAATTGTAAATGGACATATTTTCGTTAATTCACCATCCACCGGTTCAGTTACATTGACCGCAAGCGACATGACCTTAAAAGGAACAGATAATTCCTCTGCGCATGGGCTTATTGGCATGATTGGAACGGGCAAGAATATCGTAAAGTTAACCAATTGTAAGTTAGATGGTGGTGCGGTTACCGCTCAAACCGCTGCCGTAGGTGTCCGTATGGAATCAGTGGGAGCGGAGTTAAGCTTGACGAATACGGATATCGATGTCAATTATTATGGAATAGGCTTACGGAATAAAGAGCAAGTCTTAGATATTACGGGAGGAACCTTTACCGCATGGGGGGCGATCATGACATCAGCCGGAAGTATGAGTCCAAGTGATGGTACATTAGCTAATACGAATACCCGGATAACGGCGAAAGACGCGACATTCATCAGTAGGACTCTTCTGAATGGGAAAAGCAATAGTTATGGAGCTGTTATTCTTCAGGAAAAATACAACGGAGTTACAGCTGATTTCACGAATTGCGAGTTGCGAGCGGTAGATGGATTAGATCCTTTGATAAATGCTACCCAAGCTACGGCTACGGATATACGTTCGTATGGAAATACGATCACATTTACAGGTTGTACGTTGTCTTCTTTGGAAGGAACGAATAATCTCCCGGATGGAAGTAACGGATATTTACATGCCGGAGTTATTCGGCTAGGTTGGAGTGGAACGGATGATAAGTCGGAATTTGCGGATAATACGATAACGATCAACAATTCTACATTGAATGGCAAGGAGGGAGAGAACTGGGTCTATTCACATCGCGAAAAGGAGGCGAAAAAATACGACAAGCTGACGATCAATGGAACTGTTTATGATCCGGCCTCGGGTCTTATTTGTTATGGAGAGCCAGATATTCAGAATAAGATTGATAATGCGGTAGCGGGAGAGACGATTTCTGTTCCGGCGGGAGAACATGCGGGTTTCAATGTCACTACCGCTGATGTCCGGATAAAGGGAGTTTATGGAAAAACGATTATTAAAGGAACGAAGAAGTATACGGGTTCTTCCATAGCTTGTATCTCTGCGGATAAGGTGACTTTGATGAATCTTTCTTTCAAGAGTTCAACGGATGGCTCGAATCGTCCAACAGCATTGTTTGTCGGTGGAGGTACGGTGGAGATTGATAGTTGTATTTTTGAGGATAAGCTACTCCAAACAGGTTTATATTCGGAACCGGGTAGTACTCTTAAAGATGCGACCTTGTTGGTTCATAACAGTACTTTTAATGTATATGATAAGAATTTGTTGATCTCAGCGGGACGACTTAACGCTATGGTCAAGAATAATGTTTTTACGGATAGTGATATTTCGGTAGCGAAGAATGACGGCTCGAATGTCGTTGAATCAAATGAGTTCCATAATTGTGTCGTGAAAGTTGAGGATGGTGTAACATTCCAATATAATAAGATGTACCCGGGCGACCAGACATATGTATATTCCATTCGTCCCAATAATTTAGAGGGAACGGTTGTTGCGCCGAATAATTATTGGGGAAGTGATAATCCGGATTTTTCTGCCTTGATTGATAAAAGCAGGGCACCGAACGGATCTGTAGATTATTTCCCATATTATTCGGATGTCGCTTTGGGTACCTTAATCTATAAGATGGTAACGATTTCGGAAGATACGGTCTGGGCCACTCCGCATCCAAATCAAAAGGTCACCGTCTTGGATGGCGCGACTTTGACGTTGTCTGTTCCAATGTCTTTAGATACCGTTACCATGAGAGAAGGTGCGCAAATAAAGTCAAATCTTGCGGATCAAACAGGAAGCGTGACCACTAAGTCTCTTCGTTTCTCTCCGGATCTCTCCGGTACTGAGTGGAAGGCGTTAGGAATGCCATTAGCCTCTGCCGTGATCAAGAACTCTACGGAGGAGGAGATCTCGGCTCCAAGTGCTCAAAATGTTGATAATGGTATCTGGTTCGCTAGGCTGAAGGATAACAAGACTCCGGAGTTCGTGGTGGATGAGAGTACTTTTGGCATGGCTGGTCTTTGGGCGGCTAATGGCGATACCTATACGATCTCTTCTGAAGGAGCTTTTGAATTCAAGACTTTGGAAGAACCTGCCGCTCCAACTGAAACAGGTACTTTCTTGATGTGCTCGAATCCGAATACATTTACGATTACCTTGAAACAATCTGCTTATATATTGACAACGGATGGAACCTCTTTCGAGCAAGAGGCAAATCCGGAGATCAAGCCTTTCCAAAGCTTTGTCTTGACAGACGCCAAGACATTGAGTACGCTTCGCTCTTTACGTATCGGCGATGGCGTGGTTACGGGTAACCAGACGATCGAGCCGGTAGATGGTTATTACGTGACTACCGATCGTGGCGCTATCGTGATCCACACGCCGGAGCCTATGGACGTGGTGATCATCGGAATGAATGGCAAGGTCGCTTATCGTGGCGAGGTTACGGACGGCCGGCGGATCATGGTTTCTTCGGGCATCTATGCCGTGAACGGTCAATTAGTAAGGGTTAAATAACGATTAAAACAAAGATAAACATGAAAAAGAGTATATTAGCGATATTCCTTGCTGTCATCGCGATGGCACAGGTACATGCGCAAGATTCAGATTTACGTTCCGCCCCGGATCTTCCGACGTTCAAGGTGACATTGAATTATAGCTCGGCGAATACGGATCAAGGAACCATAACCAGTACGGTAGCCACGGGTTCCAAGGTGGCATATAATAGTAAACCTGTTTTCACGATCACGGCGAAGCCCGGATATGTCCTGTCGGATATAACGATGAATACGGCTACTATTGGCACGTTGCCGAGCGGTACTTTTCAAAATGATAATACGACCACCTATTCCTATACTTCCACCGCTTTGACCGGTAGTACGGAAATCAAGGCGGTGTTCAAGGCGAAAGAGCAGGTGACAGTCACGATCTCTCCTGAGTATGCCACCTTGGATGAGATAAGGGCGAAGGTAAATTTGCCCAAGGTTACTTTTGACCCGGTTATTACGGGGTATAAAGTACAATACAGGGAGGATGGCTCTGCTGCTTTGACGGATGAACTACCCGAAAAGGCTGGACTTTATTATGTTGTCGTAACCAAGTCGGAGACTGATACGCAAGCCGCCATAAACAAGGAGATTCTATTCAAGGTACAACCGCCCCATACGCTTTCTTACTCGTTTGAGGAGGCGCAAGGATCTGTAACCGCTTCTATGGATGGCTCCATTATCGCCAGTGGTGATGAGATCGTTTATAATAAGCCAGCCGTATTGAAGATTGCCTCCAAGCCCGGTTATGTGTTGAGCAGACTTACCGTAGATAATAATGAGGTGACTTTGCCGAAAGGAACTTTTAATTCTTCTACGAATGAGACTTCCTATGCGGATTATACGACATCGGCGTTGACCGCTTCTACGGTTATTGACGTGCGATTTGCCGCGAAGAAAACCGTATCTGTAACAGCCAATCCATTATCTGCCACGAAGGATGAGGTTTTGGCTGGTAAGAATCTTCCGGTTATCACATTTACCCCCAATACGATAGCGGGGCAGAAGGTTCAATATAAGAACGCTTCCGGAGCTTTATCCGATAAACTTCCTGCGGCGGATGGTGTTTACACGATCGTCGCGACCAGTCCCGAGACCGCGGAATATGCCGCCTTGAAGGATGAGAACATGAAGTTTACGGTATCTAAAGCGAATGTATTAAATTATAACGTGGAAACGGCCGGACAAGGTACGGTTACCGCCAAGATGGGCTCTACGGACATGGCAAGCGGTAACGAGATCATTAACGGGCAACCTGCCGTATTTACAATTATCGCTAACCCCGGATTTCTATTGAATAAGATTGTTGTGAATGGAACTGCGGTATCAGCCTTGCCAAAAGGCGCGCTAAATAAGGATAACACGATCTCTTATACCTATACGACCGCCTCGTTAACCGCCTCTACGACCTTGTCAGTAGGTTTCGCCGCGAAGAAAACGATTTCCGTGAGTGTAACAGGTTCTTCGGCGACAAAAGACGAGATCGTGGCCGGGAAGAATTTGCCGGTTATTAAGTTTACGCCGGAAATAGCGGGACAAGTGGCTCGATATCGTGCGGCCGATGGTTCGGAGACTTCCACGTTACCGCAGATAGTCGGAGCTTATAAGATCGTCTTATTTAGTCCGGAGACCATGGAGTATGCCGCGTTAGAGGATTCCTCTAAAACGTTTACGATCCGTAATGCCAATACCTTGGCTTACGCTGTCGATGGTGGACAGGGCACGGTTACCGCCAAGATGGACAACAAGGACATCATTAGCGGTGGTGAGATCGCTTACGGTAAGCCCGTCATTTTTTCGATCGTATCGAATGCCAACTATAGGCTAGGGGCTATTAAGCAAGCCTCTTCGGACGTGGATATCTCGAAGATCAAGGGAACGTATGCTAATGGAAATACCTCTTACACGTACACGACTCCTAGTCTGACGAGTGGCGATAGCTATACTTTTGCGTTCGTCTCCAAGGATACGGTGAGGTTCGTGGCTAACAACCTTGTCCAGACGGTCGGCTCCATCAAGCCGGTCACGGTAACAAGTGCTGTGGAGGATATCAAGATCGAATATCAATTGAGCGGTACGGCTTGGGTTACGACATTGCCTTCCACGCTGGCTGTGGGTTCTTATAAGGCCCGTTTGAGCCGTGCGGAGGACTTGACATACCGTAGCCTCTCTGATACGGTTACGTTAGTGGTGGAGAGCAAGAAAGAGGTGGAAAATCTGGTATTGCCCACTATCTCGGGTCGTATTGAGGAAGGACAGTCCTTGTCCGCTTACGTGTTGACGGGAGGCTCTACTTCCGGTACGTTCTCATGGAAGAATCCGAACGACACCATCTCCGCGGAGGAGTCAACGGAATATGGGTTGATATATGAGCCTAGCAGCCCGTTGTATGCGGTGAAAGATACGTTTATCAAGTTGAGAGGCGTCGTACCTGTCTATACGATGTTGGTAACGGCCGGCAGTAACGGAAGTGTCAAGCTGGAAGGCCGTACGGCCAATGACCGGTACGCGGGCTATTCCCGGTTGACAGCGACCGCCAGCGCG
>ENA-OPBS01002199-OPBS01002199.1-human-gut-metagenome-genome-assembly--contig:-NODE-2199-length-13995-cov-3.599426_pt1 | contig 13995 bp, 9 predicted proteins | sample MGYA00241074_ERZ501463 | MGnify/ENA primary metagenome ERZ501463 (study PRJEB25962, sample SAMEA2042578) | human gut metagenome | biome: human gut; feature: human-associated habitat; material: faeces...
GGCATCCGGAAGGACGGTTTCAGGTCTTTTCACCTTACAAGCCGTCAGACTGAACGCCAGAAGGACTACGCTACACCATTGAATTCGATTTATTCCTTTCATTTATAATTTATTCCTCTAACATTAGTTAAGGATATAACTATTTCTTATTTTTCTTTATTTTGCCAATAATATATACAGTAATCCCTATCAAAATTAGAATGCAACCTTGCATTAACATGTCTACAAATAACTTGATATCATTAAATATATAACCAATGAGCCAACCTAATGCGATACAAGTAATGCCAATTTTTATTCCGTTCTTTCCGATTTTCGTTAAATTAGGAGTTACAGTATGAAAAACTTCATTCAAATATTTGCTATAGAATAACAATAGTGAGATAATACCACAACTTATTGCTGCATCAGCAAAGTTAAAAATCGGACTAAAGAAAATAAAATGCTGTCCACCGATAAATGGTAGCCACTGGGGCCAGTTAGTATCAATGATAGGGAAATAAAACATATCTACTACCTTACCATAAAATAAGGAAGCATACCCTCCTCCTTCAGGTAGAAAAGAGGCTATCTGGGAATGAGTACTTTCATTAAACAGTACACCATAAAATACACTATCAATTATATTTCCTAATGCTCCAGTAAGGATAAGTGATATACAGATTATAAATCCAGTTTTAACACCTTGTTTTACAAATTTATATAAGAACCATCCTATGATTGTTACAGCAACAATACGAAATGACGTCAAAAACAGCTTTCCTAATATTTCCATACCGAAAGCCATACCATTATTTTCTGTAAAGTATATATAAAACCAATCTGTGACACGTATACTTTCGTGCCAATACATATGTGTTTTTATCCATACTTTTATTATCTGGTCGATAATTAATACCGAAAAAATAACAAGTAACGCAATTCGACTTTTGGTGAAAAAATTACCCATTTCTATTTCTTGCCGTTATTTTTAGCTTCTATGCTTAAGGTAGCATGGGGCACAGCACGTAAGCGTTCTGCCGGAATCAACTTACCAGTTTCACGACAAATACCGTATGTTTTGTTTTCAATACGTACTAAAGCAGCTTGTAATCCTTGGATGAACTTTAGTTGACGCTGTGCTAAACGTGTTGTTTCTTCCTTAGACAAAGTATTAGCGCCCTCCTCCAACACTTTATAAGTAGGAGATGTATCGTCGGTATCGTTACCATCTGCACCTGTTAGGCTGGCCTTTAATAGTTCATAGTCACGTTGTGCCAATTCCAACTTTTCTAAAATGATAGCACGGAATTCTTCCAATTCTGCATCTGAGTATCTTGTCTTTTCTGCCATAACTTTACATGTTTAATTAATTATTCTTTAACAATGCTCACATGGAGTTTGAAGTTTTCAAACTCTATTTCGGTACCATTTTCAATAAAATCCTTAAGTTCTAGAGAAGTCCCCAAAACTTGGTTACAAATATAGTCTTTATTATTAATTACTGCACTATCTGTTTGTGGATTTTTAGATAGTGTTATTTTTATTTTATCAGTAATTTCAAGACCACTTGATTTACGTATATTTTGGATACGATTTACTAATTCACGAGCAATACCTTCAAATCGAAGTTCTTCTGTTATCTCAATATCTAAACCTACTGTTAGATTACCATTCGTCATTGTCAACATGCCAGGAGCGTCTTCTGTTAATATTTCCACATCACTAAGTTCTATAACAGCAACTGTATCATTTATTTTCAAAGAGTATTTCCTTTCTGATTCGAATTTTAATATTTCTTCTTGAGAAAGTTCTTCTACAGCTATAGCTATGGACTTCATCAGTTTGCCAAACTTGGGCCCCATCTTTTTATAATCACATTTGACGCGTTTTATAATCATCCCAATAGTATTACTACTCATTAATGTTAAGGATTTAACATTAACTTCAGCCTCTATTAAATGCTTTACTGCGTTAAGACGTCTTTCCATATCCTCATTTGTGATAGGTATCCATGCTGTGTATAATGGCTGACGAACCTTAATATCTGCTTTGCGGCGCAATGCCAATACCATGGAAGTGACGTCTTGCGCCATCTGCATACGGGCTTCCAGTTCCTTGTCTATCATTTCTTCCTGATACTTCGGGAATTCAGCCAAATGAATAGAAACCACATTATCACGTCCTGTAGCAGTGATTAAATCCGTATACAGACGATCGGCATAGAACGGAGAAATAGGCGCCATCAGCTTCGCAACTGTTTCAAGGCAAGTATACAATGTCTGATAAGCAGACAGTTTATCCTGAGTAAATTCACCGCCCCAGAAACGTTTACGGTTCAGACGAACATACCAGTTAGACAAATTGTCATTGACAAAGTCGGAGATCAAACGTCCTGCCTTAGTCGGTTCATATTCATTATAGCAAGTATCTACTTCCTTGATTAAGGTGTTCAATACTGACAAAATCCAACGGTCTATTTCCGGACGTTCTGCCATCGGAACATCTGCTTCTTTATATTCAAATCCGTCTACATTGGCATACAGCGCAAAGAACGAATATGTATTATATAATGTACCGAAGAACTTGCGGCGAACTTCTTCGATACCGTCGATATCAAACTTGATGTTATCCCACGGAGAGGCGTTCGTAATCATGTACCAGCGCAAAGGATCGGAACCGTACTGCTCAATCGTGGCGAACGGATCGACGGCATTACCCAGACGTTTGGACATTTTGTTGCCATTCTTGTCCAATACCAATCCGTTCGAAACGACAGCTTTATACGAAACGCTGTCGAATACCATCGTAGCAATCGCATGCAAAGTGAAGAACCATCCGCGTGTTTGGTCGACGCCTTCGGCGATGAAATCGGCCGGATAAACCTTGCGGTCGTCGAAGATTTCCTTGTTCTCGAACGGATAATGAATCTGAGCATAAGGCATCGCGCCGGAATCGAACCATACGTCGATCAGGTCGGTCTCGCGCTTCATCGGCTTACCGCTTTCGGAAACCAGAATCACATCATCCACATACGGACGGTGCAGGTCGATCTTTTCGTAGTTCTCCTTCGTATATTCGCCCGGCTGGAATTTCAATTCCTTATACGGGTTGGACTCCATCAGCCCGGCTTTTACGGATTTCTCAATTTCATTGTACAGTTCTTCAACCGAACCGATGCAGATTTCTTCCGCCCCGTCTTCGGTACGCCAGATAGGCAACGGCGTTCCCCAGTAGCGACTACGGCTCAGGTTCCAGTCCTGAAGGTTTTCCAACCATTTGCCGAAACGTCCCGTGCCGGTGCTCTGCGGTTTCCAGTTGATCGTATTGTTCAGTTCAATCATCCGTTCGCGGCAAGCGGTCGTGCGGATAAACCAGCTATCCAGCGGATAGTACAACACAGGCTTGTCCGTACGCCAACAATGCGGATAGTTGTGCACATGCTTCTCGATGCGGAACACACGGTTCTGTGCTTTCAGCATCATGCAGATTTCAACATCCAGCGTTTCGTCTTTTTCGCCTTTGGTCGCATCATAAGCGTTCTTCACGAACTTGCCCTGCCACGGGTCGTAGTCGGCCGCATTCATACGCTCCTGAACATACTCGGGATCGAGGTCTTCCAGCAGATAGAATTTACCTGTCATATCGACCATCGGACGGCGGTTCCCATCTTTGTCGATCATCATCAAAGGAGGTACGCCGCTTGCTTTTGCCACACGGTCGTCATCCGCACCGAAAGTCGGAGCGATATGTACGATACCCGTACCATCTTCCACCGTCACATAGTCGCCGGTGATTACCCGGAAAGCACCTTCTCCCGGATTGACCCACGGGATCAGCTGCTCGTAATGCATGCCGGCCAGTTCCGGTCCTTTCCATTCGCCGACCACTTTGAACGGCACCAGTTTATCGCCCGGTTTATAATCGGTCAGAGCCAGATCGGCGGCTTTCGGATTGAAATACACATTCAACAAGTCCTTAGCCAAAACAGCCGTCATCGGCATACCTGTATATGGATTATAGGTCTGAACAGCCACATAAGTGAAATTTGGACCCACACAAAGAGCCGTGTTGGAAGGCAAAGTCCACGGAGTAGTGGTCCATGCCAAGAAGAACGGTTCGCCAAATCCCGCCATCTCCGGTTTCGGATCGAGAATGCGGAACTGAGCCGTACAAGTCGTATCCTTCACGTCGCGATAACACCCCGGCTGGTTCAACTCGTGCGAGCTAAGCCCCGTTCCGGCGGCCGGCGAATACGGCTGGATCGTGTACCCTTTGTAAAGCAAACCTTTCTTATACAGTTCCTTCAGCAAGTACCACAATGTTTCGATATAACGATTGTCGTAAGTGATATACGGGTTTTCAAGGTCGACCCAATATCCCATCTTCTGTGTCAGATCCGTCCATTCCTTCGTAAACTTCATCACGTCACGGCGGCAGGCGGCATTATATTCGGCCACAGAGATCTTTTTGCCGATATCTTCCTTGGTGATACCCAATGTTTTTTCAACTCCCAGCTCTACTGGAAGTCCGTGTGTATCCCATCCCGCCTTACGGTTGACAAGATATCCTTTCATGGTCTTATAACGGCAGAAAATATCCTTAATCGAACGGGCAATCACATGGTGAATACCGGGCATACCGTTTGCAGAAGGAGGACCTTCATAAAAGACAAACGAGGGATGTCCTTCGCGGATTTCAAGACTCTTATGGAAGATGTCGCCATCCTGCCATTTCTTCAGCACCTCTTTATTGACGTTCGACAAGTCAAGTTTCGAGTATTCGGCAAATTTCTTACTCATATGCGTTATATTTATCTATCTTCTCAAAAATTGCCGCAAAGGTAGTGATTTAATTCGAATTAGGCAATATGGAAACAGCAAGGACTCAAATCTCTCCGGACGTATTTCCCAGCGCCATCAATAATGCCACCACTTCCGAATAATTCTTCCGGCCGGAGGGAATGTTGTTTCCTTTCAAGAACCAGTTGTAAACGGTACTCTGGATCTCGCCTATAAACGGGCTGTACAAATTCTCCCAGTAAGCGACTTTCCGGTTGTAAAGATCTTTTACCTCGGGGGAGATCGTCTCTTTCCATTCATTAAACTCCTCTTCCGACAATAAGCCGTAGGCATTGCTCAACACATAAGGCAACAAAGCAAAATAAGCCGAAAACCGGATTTCCGGCACTCCGGAACGGGAACAGACGAGAAAACCATACAAATTCGCTTCCGCCTCGCTGGATATTCCTAACACATGCGCCATTTCATGTGCATAAGTAAACGGATACTGGACCGGGAGCAGATCAGGGTTCAGATTATATTCGGTAAAAAACGGTCCCATATACCCCAATACCCCCACTCCACTCATCAAAAAGGGCATTAACATCGGCTTCGGATGCAAATACCCGGCAGGACTGACTAAAGAGAAACGCCCGGCAATTTCATGATATTCCTTTTTCACTTCCTCTGCGACGAGGGCCTTATCTATTTTTTCGACAGGCACAAAGGACGCATTCAACGAATCTGTATAAGTGGATAAGAACGAACGAAAAGCGTCGGCTGAATAAGCCGCATACGGGATTTCCGTCCGTGTAAAAAAGTCTTTCCTGAAATAATTCAATCCCCAAGCCAGATAAAACCAGACATATATCCACAACAAATATTCGATCATCCGTCCGGCTGTCGCCCGCCAGGAACGTTTCTTCACAATGGCATAAACCAGATAAGCAAGCAAACCGGCCATACTACCGTATATCAGGCAATCACCTATCGAAAAAGAAAATAGAGAAGAAAAACAGGACAAAGCACCCGATATATAAGGATATACATTCCGGGCATACGCCTCTCCCATATCCGGCGAACGCATGGCGCACCAGATACCGGCCAGAAGGAGAGACAAGACTATCCAGCGTATATATTTCAATTTGAAATGTTTTTATTCAATAACTTCTTCACTTCCGCTTCCGACAGATTCCGGCGACAGGCATAATCTTTCATCTGTTCTTCATCAATATTACCAATCATGAAATATTGGGAATCCGGATGTGCAATATAAATGCCGCTCACCGTCGCCGTCGGATACATAGCGCCGTTTTCCGTCAACCGGACACCGATCTGTGACATATTTAACAACTTATCCAACGTGTAGTTCAAAAGCTGGGCCGGCAATGAAGGATAACCGATAGCCGGACGTATTCCCTGATATTTCACTTTATACAGGTCGGAGATGGAAAGCGATTCATCCGGAGCATATCCCCAATATTCCTTACGGACCTTTTCATGGAGATATTCGGCCGTAGCCTCGGCCAAACGATCGGTCAAGGTTTGCAACAACATGGAATTATAGGTATCTCCCTCCTGCTCGAACCGTTCTTTCAGAGATTCGGCGCCGGTACCGGCCGTCACCACGAAAGCGCCGACATAATCCGTACGCCCTTCCGATACTGGCATCACATAATCGGCTAACGACTTATAGATTCCTTCCTCTTTTTTCGCCTGTTGACGCAAAACTGGAAGCAAGACTTCACCCACACGGATATTATCCCCATCACCATTTGCCGGGAAGAAACCATAAACCGCCTTGCAATACTCGGCTTTCATCTCAACCAAGCGATCCAACAACTTAACAGCATCCTTGTATAACTGCATAGCCTCCGACGCCTTCGTCCGGTCCGCATCCGAGAATTCGGCCAGCCAGGCGGCACGACAAGCGTCACAGCCGTGGATCTGCGCAATTTCCGAGAAACGCCCATTCAGTTTCCAGGCACTAAAAAAGAAGGTCCAATGAATATATGGAATTATTTCTTCCAAAGGAATAGAAGGAATCACCTGTACCCCGTTCCGAGCCGGGACAACCGGGTTATAAGAAGCCCAATCGATCACCGGACGATTCGTCCGGGCTTCCGCCAACGGGACCAGTATCTCTTTTTTCTTATTCACAGAGGCACGCAGAGCTTCATACTCACTGTTCAGCTGGGCGATATAAGCATCGCGCGTATCCGGGTTCAACAGTTTGGCCGCAATCAACGGGTTTTGCGAGGCGTCCAGCACATGAATGACCGGATAGTCATAATGCGGAGCGATCTTAATGGCCGTATGCAACTTCGAAGTCGTGGCGCCGCCCACCATTATGGGAATGCTCAGGCCGGCTTTCTGCATCTCGTCCGTCACATGCACCATCTCTTCGAGCGAAGGCGTGATCAGACCGGAAAGACAGACCAGGTCGGGCTTTTCTTCAATTGCCTTTTTTACAATCACGTCTGCCGGAACCATCACTCCCAAATCGATCACCTCATAATTATTGCAAGCCAGGACGATCGAAACAATATTCTTTCCAATGTCATGCACGTCACCTTTCACTGTCGCAAACAGAACCTTTCCTGCCTTAGCAGAATCGGAAGAGACCTTTTCTGCCTCGATCGCCGGTTGCAAGATGGCGACTGCCTTTTTCATCGTACGGGCAGTCTTGACAACCTGCGGTAGGAACATTTTTCCAGCACCAAACAATTCGCCTACCTTATTCATCCCACCCATCAGCGGTCCGTCGATAATATCCACCGCACGCGGATATTCCTTCAAGGCTTCCTTTAAATCTTCTTCCAAATGATCGCCGACTCCTTTTATCAGAGCGTTTTCCAGACGTTCCTTCAACGGATATTCACGCCAGACTTCCTGCTTTTCACCTTCTCCCTCCTGCGCTTTTACATGCAGGTTCTGGGCATATGCAATCAGTTCTTCAGCTGCTTCCGGACGGCATGCCAGAATGACGTCTTCCAACAACATACGGAAAGCAGGTTCTATATCTTCATAGAGTACGGACGACGACGGGTTCACGATCCCCATGTCCATGCCTTTGTTAATCGCATGATACAGGAATACGGAATGCATGGCCTCCCGCACATAATTATTTCCACGGAAAGAGAAGGAAAGATTGCTGACACCGCCGCTCACCTTCGCCCCCGGCAGGTTCTTCTTGATCCATTCCACGGCACGGATAAAGTCAAGTCCGTACCCGTTATGTTCTTCCATACCGGTAGCGATAGCCAGCACATTCGGATCGAAAATAATTCCGTTCGGATCGAAATCGACTTTCTCCCGGAGGAGACGGTAAGCACGTCCGCAAACCTCGATCTTCCGTTCAAACGTGTCTGCCTGCCCCTTTTCATCAAAAGCCATTACGACCGTAGCTGCACCCAACTGTTTGATGCGAGCGGCATGTTGCAGGAAAACCTCTTCTCCTTCTTTCAAAGAAATCGAATTCACAATACTTTTACCCTGCACGCACATCAAACCTTTTTCGATCACCTCCCATTTAGAAGAGTCGATCATCACGGGAACACGGGAAATATCAGGTTCGGATGCGATCAAGTTCAAGAAAGTCGTCATCTCCTTCACGGCATCCAACATTCAGTCAGCCATATTGATATCGATCACCTGCGCGCCGTCTTCCACCTGCTTGCGGGCAATTGTCAAAGCCTCTTCATAATTTTCTTCCTTGATCAGGCGCAAGAACTTACGTGAACCAGCCACATTGCATCGTTCGCCGACATTCACGAAATTATTTTCCGGCTTTACTTCCAGCAACTCCAGACCGGACAACCAAAGACAATCGGGCCTCGGAGCCGGTACATGCGGCTTGGCCCCTTTCACCAGTTCGGGATATTTGGCAATATGGGCCGGCGTCGTACCACAACAGCCTCCCAATATATTCACCAGCCCTTCGTCAATAAAAGATTTTACATGAACAGCCATCTTTTCCGGCGTCTCATCATAGGAACCGAAACTGTTCGGCAGACCGGCGTTCGGATAAGCACTTATATAATAGGGAGCATGTTTTGCCAATTCAGCCAGAAAAGGCTTCATATCGGCAGCACCGAAAGAGCAGTTCAGACCGACACTAACAATATTGGTATGTTGCACGGAAGCCAAAAACGCAAGCAATGTCTGCCCCGAAAACGTACGTCCTCCCTGGGCAGATAACGTCAGAGAAAGCATAATTGGTAAATCCTTGCCTTTTTCCTTCAACACAGCCTCGGCGGCTTCCAGTCCGGCTTTCACATTCAGCGTGTCGAAAGTCGTCTCAAACAAAACGATATCCACGCCCCCGTCTACCAAAGCGTCTACCTGTTCTTTATAGGCACTATACAAATCCAAGTAGGTGACAGCACGGTAAGCCGGATCGCTCACGTCAGGGCTCATCGAAGCAGTCTTATTAGTTGGGCCGACAGAACCAGCTACAAAGATCGTGCGATCCGGATGTTCCTTCATAAAGCCATCGGCCACCTCACGCGCCAATTTTCCGGCAGCCAAATTGATATTTCTCACCTGCCCTTGCATGCCGTAATCCTCCATCGAGATAGCATTTGCATTGAAAGTGTTGGTAGCAAAAATATCGGCACCGGCATCCAGATACTGACGGTGGATCGATTTGATCACATCCGGCCGGGTGATACATAACAGGTCGTTATTTCCTTTCAGGTCGCTCATCCAATCGGCAAACTGTTTTCCGCGATAATCTTTCTCGGTCAGTTTAAATCCCTGGACCATCGTACCCATTCCTCCGTCCAGAATCAAAATGCGTTCTTTCAGGAGATTCAAAAATATTTCTTTATCCATAAAGGTTCGTTACCGTTTAAATGCACGATCCATCTCCCGGCGGTCGTCCCGTTCCTTGATAGAGTCGCGTTTGTCATATTCCTTCTTACCTTTGGCAATAGCCACAACGACTTTGGCCAGTCCTTTATCATTAATAAAAAGACGTGTCGGAATAATTGTAAAGCCATTATTGCGGGCAGCGCTTTCAATCTTCCGCAATTCCTTTTTAGTCAGCAACAGCTTGCGGTCACGGCGAGCCGTATGGTTATTGTATGTCCCGTAGAAATATTCTGCCACATACATATTCTTCACCCACAATTCCCCCTTCTCCACAATACAAAACGTATCAACCAGACTCGCCTTTCCCAAGCGTATCGATTTGATCTCCGTACCGGTCAGCACGATCCCTGCCGTAAACGTGTCGAGCAACTCATAATCGAAAGTCGCCCGCTTGTTCTTTATCTGTATGTTATTACTAATCTTCTCTTTCATCTTATTCTCCTATCAAAAACGTAAACCGGGCATCAGCATGGAAAGAATTACCTCGATCAACCAGGGCGTCAGCAAAATCAGACCGGTCGCGGTCCCGACAAACTTCAGGCGTATCTTCTCCTCCACCTGCATATAAGGGCCGGCCCCTTCCCATACGATATAAAATGTATATAACACAAATATACGCAAAAAGAAAAACTCCGGAAGTAACATCAACACGATGTTCAATGCAAACATCAACGAAGACGAATAGCCGACAAAGCGTTGACACAGTTTCATATCCTTCTCCCGTTTGAACCATCCCTGCCAAATCTCATTCAGCAAATAGGAAGCCAGATAAAAGCCGCCGAACGCAGCGACTAATGTCCGGATAGACGACTTCAACGCCAGTTCGACATCAAACTCCTTCCGAGTGAACAGCACGCCTAAAAAAGCAGCAACCGTAACGAATCCGATGAGAGGATACACAAACCGGGATAAAAACTCATCGTCCTTTTCTTCTTTTCTCGTCAGAATATCCCACGCCTTTCCCGGCTGGGAGATGATGGCTACAACCAATTTAAATATCTCTTTATACATTTTTCAATACGCTCGTTTGCTATTTATCATTTTATTTGCCTTTTCCTGTCAAGTCTATTGTAAACACGTCGGAACTTTTCCAGTTTATCGATGCAGAATCCTTCCCGAACGAATATGCATAGTTAATCCGGAACTTCAGTTCATCCGAATGATTCTTTTCCGCCTTTTTCACCAGATCTTCGATATTGAACGCACAAGGAATAATCATCGCCTCGCCTCTTGTCGTGTCCGCCTTGATTCTGATCGTGCGGAGGTAGAGGCTATAAATATTATCGTCTCCCAACAATTTATCCGAATTATAGGACAAAGAGAAACTGTCCACTTGGTTTGCCGGGTGATTGCTTATCTCCGTGAACAGGAACAAATTGCCTCTGATATAAGCGGAACGCGCCTGGAGGGAAGAAAGCAACAGTTCGTCCTTTGCAACAATAGAGGTATCGGTCAACGTATTATAGAAGTTCCAACGATTAACCTCCGAGATCGTATTTTCATAAATAATAGCCTCGGTATAACTGGTATCCGTCCCTGCCCCCATATTGTTTGCGACCCCGTAATCGATGGAATAATCAAACAAAATACATTCTCCGTTTTCCACATTGGCATTCTGGAAGTCTTCCGAAGAGACCACTACGTCCCCCTTGGTATAAATAGCCTTACCAGGTCCGTAACCGGTCACCACTACCCCTGCCTGGTTTGCCATCGTCAATTGGGTGGCCGGGTCTCCCAAACAAGAATTCAACACAACCAAACAAAAGGCCAAAACGCCATATAATACTGTTTTTCTCATTTCCATATACAAATTTGAAGTCGTATTTATCTTCCTCTCTTTATGGAGGAAACGCACAAAGGTACGAAAAAAAGGTTTATACGACAAAAGCCGGAAGATTAATCACACTCATAAAAGGAAAGCATGAATCGAGGCGGAGCTCATCCCACCCACAGATTCATGCCTCTTTTCCTAATTATTATGGCAAAATAATTAAAAACAAGTAAATAGCTACGGGAAACGGAAATAAAGAAAGGCAAAAGCCTACGGCTTCACAGTTCTCTTCCGGCCTATCCTCGAAGCCGTCGAAAAAATATGCGTTGCAGGTCTTCTGACTTACTTCCGGTATGAGCGCCTTCCCAACTCGCGTCAGTGGCATAAAAGAATTGCCCAATCCGTTTTGAAGCTTACAGCAGCGGGACTGTCCGGGATTTGCACCCGATTCCCTTTTAATCCTTTTCCGCAGATTGCGAAGCAGGAACAATGCATGGGACAAATATAAAGATATTTTCCATATATTTCTCATCTTCTTACAGAAAAAAGCTGAAACCGACTCCAGACCCGTTAAGCTTTGCGGTAAGCCTCGACAGCTTCCTGAACGGAGCCGTACATCAACAGCAGATGGCGGGATTGGTTATAGGGAAGATTCAATTCCTCGGCAACCATGCGGGTTCCACGGTCTATAAGTTTCTGATTGGTGAGCTGCATATTGACCATCCGGTTTCCTTTAACCCTACCCAATCGGATCATAACGGAGGTGGAGATCATGTTCAGGATCATTTTCTGCCCCGTGCCGGATTTCATACGGGAACTGCCAGTGACAAACTCCGGCCCGACAATCATTTCGATTGCGATATCGGCCTCCATCGCCATCGGTGAATCTGGATTGCTGGAAATGGAGGCAGTCAGGATGCCCTGTTCACGTGCTTTGCGAAGGGCACCGATCACATAGGGAGTCGTCCCGGAAGCAGCAATGCCGATCACGGTATCCTTCGTATTAACCCGGTGCTCCAACAATTCCTGCCAGCCGCGTTCCTCATCGTCTTCAGCATTCTCCACAGGATTCCGGAGGGCAGTATCGCCACCAGCTATCAAGCCGACAATCAGTGTGGAAGGCATCCCAAACGTCGGGGGGATTTCGGAAGCATCCAAAACTCCCAACCGCCCGCTGGTTCCGGCTCCCAGATAAAAGATCCGTCCGCCCTGCTTCATGCGGGGAACGATCTGCAAAACCAATTCTTCTATTTTGGGGATTGTCTCTCGGACAGCCAACGCCACTTTCTGATCTTCCGTATTGATATCTTCAAGCAAGTCCCGGACGGACTTCCGTTCCAGGTCGTTATAGAGAGAATTCTGTTCCGTTATCTTAATGAATGACATAGCTTATTACAATTTACACGTTGCAAAGCTACTAAAAATATCACATTTACATGTCGGTAAACTTCAAGCAAACAGGCTTACTAACCCGGATGTCTTTTCCCGTATCTTTCAACAAACCGCTTTGCTTGTCTATTTCGTAAACCTGCACGATATGACTATCCCGACAAGCGCAAAGCAGGAACTTGCCGTTGGGGGTGATGACGAAATTACGCGGATGAATACCGGTCAGCTGATAACCAATCTTTGTCAATTGCCCGTTTTCCAGATCGATAGAAAAAATCGCGATACCGTCACCTTTCAGACGGTTAGAGGCATATAGGAAACGACCGTCCGGTGTGATGTGTATATCGGCACTACCGGAGACATGTAACGTATCGGCTTCTACAAACCGGACCGGGGTCAGGTTGCCCTTGTCGTAATACATGAGAGCGACGCGGCCCGAAAGCTCGCTAATCAGGTAAGCCCATTTCCCATTCGGATGAAAAACCGTATGGCGCGGACCTTCTCCCACCGGCAAACTAAAAGAGGCAGGCGTCCCTTCCCGCAAACTCAAGCCTTTATCGGAAGCAACGATCTCGTATTTATAAATCCGGTCCGTTCCCAGATCGTTGGCATACAGATAGTTCTCATCCGGAGAAGCGTACACGCAATGCAGATGCGGGACCGCCTGGCGTTCGGCCCCCGGTCTTCCTCCTTCATACGCATATACTTCAGCCGGTAGCAAAGCTCCATCGGCCGAGATGGAGAAAACACTTATGCTTCCGCCGTTGTAGTTGGCCGTGACAGCCATCCGGTGTTTACTGTCCACCCAGATATAGCAGGGAGCGCTCCCATCCGTATGCTGCTCGTTCAGCAAAGAAAGCGTCCCGGTTTGCTTGTCAAACGAATAGGCACATACTTTTGCGTCCGGCACAGCAGTTTCACTTACCGAATAGACAAACTTGCCATCCCGGCTCACTGTCAGATAAGAAGGATCTTGAATGCCCGACAGGCTTTTCACCGGCACAGCCGTCCCTTTCTCCACATCGAAGCGAAACAGATTTATACCAGGGTCTGTAGCACCCGCATACGATCCGACAAACAAAAACAATTCACTATCCTTTTGCATACACGATGTTATTGCCATAATTAACACCCCCGCTAAAAAATACTTTAAATTCTTATCAATTTGATGGATTAATTTGAAAGACAAACGCTTATGGA
>ENA-OPBS01002200-OPBS01002200.1-human-gut-metagenome-genome-assembly--contig:-NODE-2200-length-13994-cov-2.903795_pt1 | contig 13994 bp, 11 predicted proteins | sample MGYA00241074_ERZ501463 | MGnify/ENA primary metagenome ERZ501463 (study PRJEB25962, sample SAMEA2042578) | human gut metagenome | biome: human gut; feature: human-associated habitat; material: faeces...
TGGGTCAGCTGCAAGGCCTTGACCACCTTTTCGGCGTTGCGGGGCTCGTAGTATTGCAGCAGTGCGCGCTGCAAAGCCTTGCCCTCGGGGGTCTTTTCCACAAACACCGGCTTGAGGGTGTAGGGGTCAAGGCCGGTATAGAACATACAGGTGCTCACCGTGCCGGGGGTGGGGTAGAAGTCCTGCACCTGCTCCGGGCGCATATGGTTCTTATAGAGGTACTCGGCCAGATAGACCGCGTCCTTCAGAGTGCTGCCCGGGTGGCTGGACATGAGGTAGGGCACCAGATACTGCTTTTTGCCCGCCTTCTTGCTCAGCTCATAGAACTTATCCTTGAACTTGTTGAAGGTCTCGATAGGCGGCTTGCCCATGTAGGCAAGGGTATTGGGGGCGCAGTGCTCCGGGGCGACCTTCAGCTGGCCGGACACATGGTACTCCACCAGCTCCTTAAAGAAGGTATCGTCCGGATCAGCCATCAGGTAGTCGAACCGGATGCCGCTGCGGATGAACACCTTTTTCACGCCGGGCAGTTCCCGGACACGGCGCAGGATCTTGAGGTAATCGCTGTGATCCACGATCATGTGGGAGCAGGTGGTGGGGGCCAGGCAGTGCTTGCCGCCATTGCACATGCCCCGCAGCATCTGCTCGCGGCAGGATGGGAAACGGAAGTTGGCGGTGGGGCCGCCCACATCATGAATATAGCCCTTGAAGTCCGGCATTTGGGTAATCTTTTGCGCTTCAATCAGCAGGCTTTTTTTGCTGCGAGAGGTCACATAACGCCCTTGATGGAATGCAATGGAACAGAAATTGCAAGCGCCGAAACATCCCCGATTGTGGGTAATGGAAAAGCGCACTTCTTCAATGCCCGGCACACCGCCCAATTTTTCATAACTGGGATGGTACGCCCGCATATACGGCAGGCTGTACACCCGGTCCAGCTCCGAGGTGGTCAGCGGCTCCATAGGCGGATTTTGCACCACCATCATCTTGCCGTGGCGCTGCTTGAGCAGCTTGCCCCGCACATGATCCTGCTCGTCCTGCTCCAGTCGGCAAGAGCGGGCATATTCCTTTTTAGAGGCACACACATTCTCAAAGGAGGGACACTCCACCCCGCCAAAGGGTGTGTCTTTGGTGGGCACCGCATACATGGTGCCCCGAATGTCGTGCATACTGCCCACCGGCTCACCCTCTCGCAGGCGGCGGGCGATCTCCGTTATCTGCTTCTCTCCCATACCGTAGATCAGCAGATCAGCGCCGGAGTCCACCAGTGCAGAGGGTCGAATGGCGTCGTCCCAGTAATCGTAATGCGCAAAGCGGCGCAGGGATGCCTCCAGCCCGCCTAAAATCACCGGACAGTCCGGGTAGGCCTCTTTTGCCAGGCGAGTGTACACATTCACCGCCCGATCCGGACGCTTGCCGTGCTTGCCACCGGCAGTATATGCGTCGTCGTGGCGCAGCTTCTTAGCGGCGGTATAGTGGGCCACCATAGAGTCAATATTCCCGGCAGTGATCAAAAAAGCATACTTGGGCCGCCCGAATTTCTGGAAGTCCCGCACGCTGTGCCAGTCCGGCTGGCTGAGCACCACCACCTTGAACCCCTGGCTCTCCAGCAAGCGGGTAATGATGGCAGCGCCAAAGGACGGGTGATCCACATAGGCGTCACCCGTCACATACACAAAATCCGGTTGTTTCCACCCTCGCTCGCGCATTTCTGCCAGAGTAATGGGTAAAAAATCATTCTGCATCGGTTTGGTCCTCGTCTGACTCCGCTTCCTCAAAGCGCATTTGCTCAGCGGTCTCTGCATTCATTTTCGGTGCCGGGCCTTGGTTCTGCATTTCCAGCCACTGCTGTTTGTTGATCCGCACCTCACGCTTTTTGGCGCCGTCCTGGGGACCGATGATTCCCTTCTCTTCCAGCTGGTCCATAATTTTTGCCCCGCGGGCATACCCTACGGACAGCTTGCGCTGCAAAAAAGAGGTGGACGCGGTGCCGGTCTCCAGCACGATCTCCACCGCTTCCTCAAAGCGGGGATCCAGTTGTTCCGAACTCTCGTCGCCCTCAAAGGGACTTTTTTTATCCTGCACAGCCTTGGCCTCGATCTCTTTTTGAATTTCGTCGCTGTACTGGCTCTCGCCCTGGCTCTTTACAAAATCGCACAGGGACTCTACTTCTTCATCGCTGATATAGCAGCCCTGCACACGAATGGGCTTGGAGGAGCCGATGGGCGCATACAGCATATCGCCGTAGCCCAGCAGTTTCTCGGCGCCGGAGGCGTCCAAAATGGTACGGGAGTCAATCTGCGAGCTGACGGTCAGCGCAATTCGAGACGAAATGTTGGCCTTGATCAGACCGGTAATTACATCTACGGAGGGGCGCTGGGTGGCGATCACCAGGTGCATACCCGCTGCACGTGCCATCTGTGCCAAACGGCAGATAGAGTCCTCGATCTCCTTAGGCGCCGCCATCATCAGGTCGGATAACTCATCAATGCAAATGACGATCTTAGGCATGGGCTGCATATCCTCATGCTTCTTCACATATTTGTTATAGCCCTCAATATCCCGTACGCCGGTGTCACTAAAGGTCTGGTAACGCTTGAGCATCTCAGACACAGCCCAGCCCAGCGCACCTGCCGCCTTGCGGGGATCGGTCACCACCGGCACCAACAAATGGGGAATGCCGGAATACTTGCTAAACTCCACTTTTTTAGGGTCAATCAGTACCAACTTCACCTCATCCGGCTTGGCACGATACAAAATAGACACAATAATGCTGTTCATACACACGGACTTACCGGAACCGGTCGTACCGGCGATCAGCAGATGGGGCATCTTTGCCACATCGCAGTACACCGCATCGCCGGAAATATCCCGCCCAAGGCCCACAGACAGCATCGACCGCTGCTTGCCAAACTCCGGCGTGTCGATCAGCTCACGCATAGATACGCCGCTTTTTACGGAATTGGGCACCTCGATACCCACCGCCGCTTTGCCGGGGATGGGGGCCTCAATTCGCACATGGGTGGCCGCCAAATTCAGAGCAATATCGTCGGACAAATTGGTGATTTTAGAAATACGCACACCGGCAGCCGGTTTCAGCTCATACCGGGTCACGGTGGGACCGCGGCTAATGTCCGTAATCGTAGCGTCCACATTAAAGGAATGGAGGGTGTCGATGAGCCGCTCCGCATTGGATTTCAGCTCCCCGCTCACATCTTTTACAGACTTATGCTGGGCAGGGGTCAGCAGGGATACCGGCGGCAGCTTATAATCTGCCACACCCGCTTCCATTTGGGCATCCGTGACGGTAAAGACTTCCGACGGATCCGTTTTCTTCGGATCGGCCTCCTCGGTGGCCTTGTCCACAATCTCATCCAAGGACTTGGCCTTTTCCGGGGCAGACTGTTTTTTCTCTGCTATTTTTTTGCTGTGCTTCTGATTCAGTTCTTTTACAATACTGTCTGTATCCACAGCGTCCGTATTCTTCTTTTTGCCTTTTTGCGCAGACGGCTCCTCCGTCTCCTGTTCACCGGGGGCGTGCGCGTCCAGGGGCACATCAATATTGGCCTGGCGGCGCTCCCGGTACACCTCAATGGCATCCCCTGCCTTTTCATAGGCTTTCTTTGCGGGTTGTGCCGCGCCGTTTAAGAACTGCATCACCGTCAGCCGTGCCAGCAGCATAAAGTCCACCACCAGCAGCACCAAATCCACGATAATGGCCGGTGCCTTGCCAAAGGTCAGCAGTGCCCAACCGATAAGCGCACCGAAAAAGCCGCCGTTAAATTCATAAGGCGCCTGGGTGTAGCCCAACTTCACGCTATCTGCAAATTTCAACCCGGTAGGGTTCTCAATAATATGGATCAGTGCTGCAATCAGCAGCACGATAATCACGCTCTCCACACCCTTGGCAATCAGCTCTCGGGGAGATACCGGGGACTTTTGAGCTGCTGTCCCCTCTTCCATCGCGCGTTTTTTGACCTTGTTCTCTTTATAAGAATAAAGGAGAATGATCGCAACCGCCAGTATGGGAAACAACACGGCCGCCAACATGCCAAACAGCCCTAAGTACACATTATGTACCACTTTCCATGCGCCGTCGCCGCCGATCACCGCAACGAAGAAAAAAATCACCGACAAGGCAAAAATTGCCACGCCGACAATACGGCTGATGTTCTCCTGACGCTTGGCGGCAGCCGCTTGGGCTTCCAGCTCCATTTGCTCCCAACGAGCCTGTTCCGCCTTCGTGCGCTTTTTGGGCGCTGGAGCAGTCCCGCGGGCCGCAGCTTTCTTTTCTTCCCGGCGATGACCCCGGGCATTCTTCTTTTGTACATTCGCCATTTTATCTGTCCTTAAAAGCTAATATTATCGTAAAATCAGTTCAAAAATACCCACCACGACGCACACACCGGCCAGGGCAAAATCGTAATAGGCAAACGCCTTAAGCTTGCCCCCGTGCAGGATCCACAGCATCAGCTTTACCATAAAATAGGTCACCGCCGCACTGAGTACCACCGCCAAAATACCGGCGATGATATTTACATAAGTCACGCAGGTGCAAATTTCCACCACGCCCAGCACCAACAGGGTCAGCACACTGGACACCGCCGCAAAGCGGTAAGAGATTTTGCGTGCCACGCCCATCATAACGCCCAGGCAGAATAGCACGCCCATATAGGACAGCCCGGCAATGGGCAGGGAAAAGGCGGCGGCAAACCCCAAGATTAAAGCGGCGTACCAGTCCACATTCTTTTGGGGACCGTGCTTTTTCATTTGCAGCAGCGCCAGCAGAATAAGCCCGCCTGTGAGGGCGAAAAACACACCCTCGTCCAGCAGTGTGCCGTTATAACCCATGCTGCGAAACAGGCCGTACACATTGCCGTACTTGCCTGCCGGCACCAACAGCAAAACCATCGGCAAAAAGCCCAGCACCGTGCCGAACATAAACCGGCGTACACCGCCGGGGTTTACAAAGGGATTTTGCTTTGCAAACGCATCTTTGAAAAAGGCGATAAACTCGCCAAACAGCCGCACAAACAGCTTAATGAACACCAAGAAGATACCCAGTGCAATACCAATATGTACCAGCCCGGTCAGCTCGCTACCATTGCCGCTGAACCGACCGGAAAAATCGTGAAAGATCGCCGAATGCCCACTTTCAGACACCGGGAGTACCCAGGTGACTGCCTGTGCGACGGCTTGAAATATCGCAGTTAAAAACCACATGATCCTGCCCTCCGAACAAAGAAGCGCCCTCCAGACTGTACCCGTTGTTCAGGTAGTCAAAAGGGTTACTGGAGCGGGGCGCCCGGCTGCCCTGCGCCGCCTGGTAGAACACATCCGCCTGGCTAATGACCGTCCACAGCATGGTGCTCCTCCTCAATGGTGCGGTTGAGAAACGCAAGTGCGTCACTAAGACCGCCCATTTGGTCAATGAGCCCGCAGTCCACAGCACCGGCACCGTCCAGCACCGTGCCTACATCCATCACCAGTTCCCCGGTCTTCATCATCAGGGCACGGAAATCGTCTGCGCTGATCTTGGCATTATGCGCAATAAAGCGCACGATCCGATCCTGCATTTTCTCAAAATAAGACAGGGTCTGTGGCACGCCCAGTACCAGGCCGTTCATACGCACCGGGTGCACCGTCATGGTGGCGCTGGGCACAATAAAACTGCGCCGGCAGGACACCGCCAGGGGCACGCCGATGGAGTGGCCGCCACCCAGCACCAGAGAGGCGGTGGGCGTTCGCATGGTGGACAGCAGCTCGGCAATGGCCAGTCCTGCCTCCACATCGCCGCCCACGGTGTTGAGAATAATCAGCAGGCCCTCTACATCGTCGCTTTCCTCAATGGCCACCAGCTGCGGGATTACATGCTCGTACTTGGTGGTCTTATTTTGACTGGGCAAAATATAGTGACCCTCGATTTGGCCGATCACCGTTAAGCAATGAATAAAATGGCCATCCTTCTGTACCGTGATGGAGCCGGTCTGCAAATTGGGTTGCAGATCTTCCGTCTGCGCTTCTTCGTTCTCTATTTCCTTTTCTGTATCCTCGTTTGTGTGCGGCATACCATTCCTCCCGGAATTAGTATGCCCGTTTCTCCACATTCAACGATAATTTTAGCATAAGGCGGGCAGAAATTCAACAATATAATGAAATCTAATTATTAAATCTTTATTCTAATTGACATTACCGCCGATTTATTATAAAATGGGGTTTGACAATTCTTTGAACAACTCAGGAGGTTTTTTGAACAATGGGTCTTACACTTGCACAAAAATTGATCAAATCCCACCTGGTCGAGGGTGAGATGATCCCCGGACAGGAAATTGGGCTGAAAATTGACCAAACCCTTACGCAGGACGCAACCGGTACCATGGCGTACCTGGAATTCGAGGCTATGGGGGTCGATCGGGTCAAAACCGAGCGCTCCGTGGCGTACATCGACCACAACACCCTGCAAACCGGCTTTGAGAACGCCGACGACCATAGATACATTCAGACCGTGACGAAGAAGCATGGCATTTACTTCTCCCGCCCGGGCAACGGCATTTGCCACCAGGTGCACCTGGAGCGCTTTGGCATTCCGGGCAAAACCTTGATCGGCTCTGACAGCCACACCCCCACCGGCGGCGGTATCGGTATGCTGGCTATGGGCGCAGGTGGTATGGATGTGGCCGTAGCCATGGGCGGCGGCACCTACTATATCCCCATGCCCACCATGACGCGCATCAATCTGACCGGCTACTTAAAGCCCTGGGTCTCTGCCAAGGATGTGATCCTGGAAGTGCTGCGCCGTATGACCGTTAAAGGCGGCGTCGGCAAGATCATTGAGTACGGCGGCGAGGGCGTAAAGACCCTGTCCGTACCGGAGCGCGCTACCATCACCAACATGGGTGCGGAACTGGGCGCTACCACCTCCATCTTTCCCTCTGACGAGATCACCCTGGCGTTTCTGAAAGCCCAGGACCGCGCAGACGACTGGACGGAGATTCTGCCGGATCCGGACGCGCAGTATGACGAAGTGATCGATATTGACCTGTGCGCACTGGAGCCCATGGCTGCCTGCCCGCACATGCCCGATAAAGTCAAGACCACCGAGGAGATTGGCAAGATCAAGGTGGATCAGGTAGCCATCGGCTCCTGCACCAACTCCTCTTTTGTGGATATGATGAAAGTTGCCAAGATCTTGAAAGGCAAAACCGTGTGCCCCACCGTTTCCCTTTGCATTGCCCCCGGCTCCAAGCAGGTGCTGAATATGCTGGCTATGAACGGCGCACTGGGCGATATGATCGGCGCCGGCGCCCGCATTCTGGAGTCTGCCTGCGGTCCGTGTATTGGTATGGGTCAATCCCCCAACAGCGGCGGCATCTCCCTGCGTACCTTTAACCGGAACTTTGAGGGCCGCAGCGGCACAAAAGACGCCGGTATCTACCTGGTATCTCCGGAAGTGGCGGCAGCTTCCGCCCTCACCGGTTATCTGACCGATCCCCGGGATCTGGGCGAGGCTCCCACGGTGGAAATGCCGGATCACTTTACCATTAACGATAATATGATTGAGCCCCCGGCCAGTCCGGAGGAAGCCGCCAGCATAGAGGTACTGCGCGGGCCCAACATCAAGCCCTTCCCCAAAACCGAACCGCTGCCGGAGAGCATTACCGCTAAGGCTGTGCTGAAAGTGGGCGACAATATCACCACTGACCACATTATGCCTGCAGGCGCCAAGATCCTGCCCTACCGTTCCAACATTCCGCACCTGAGTCAGTTCTGCTTCGGCGTGTGCGATGAGAGCTTCCCGGAGCGCATTAAAGCCGAGGGCAAAGGCATCATCATCGGCGGCGCCAACTACGGCCAAGGCTCCTCTCGTGAGCACGCGGCACTGGTGCCCCTGTACCTGGGTGTTAAAGCGGTCATCACCAAGTCCTTCGCCCGTATCCATGTGGCGAACCTGGTCAACGCCGGTATTCTGCCTTTCACCTTTGCCAATGAGGCAGATTATGATCGCATTGACCAGATGGATCAGCTGGAACTGGCAGACATTCGCACCGCTATGGAGAACAACACCCCGGTGGTACTGAAAAACCTGACCAAGAATGAGGAATACCCCCTGGACGCCAGCCACCTATCTGCCCGTCAGCGCGCCATGCTGCTGTGCGGCGGTCTGCTGGACTACACCAGAGAGAGCAATAAATAAGCAATTTTACAGATTGGAGAACCGTTATGACTGATGAGAAACAAGCCATTGACGCGGCAGTAGAACAGTTCCGCTCCCTGATGGAGAGCCAGCTGGCCCGCGCCAAGAGAATTCGCGAGGATAAGGACTTTACCGACTTTGACGCGCTGGACACCATTGTGATCGGTATTTGCGGCGGCGACGGTATCGGCCCCGTCATTACCAAGGAGAGCGAGCGTGTGCTGTCTTTCCTGCTGAAGGACGAAGTGGCCAGCGGCAAGATCCAGTTTAAGGAGATCGACGGCCTGACCATTGAGAACCGTGCAGCCTGCAACAAGGCCATTCCGGACGATGTGCTGGCCCAGCTGAAAGCCTGCAATGTAATTTTGAAAGGCCCCACCACCACGCCCCGCGCCGGCGATCCGTGGCCCAATGTGGAGTCTGCCAATGTGGCAATGCGTAAAGAGCTGGACCTGTTTGCCAATATGCGCCCGGTTAAGGTGCCTGAGCAGGGCATTGACTGGACCTTCTTCCGTGAGAACACCGAGGGCGGCTATGCCATCGGCTCTTACGGCGTGAACATCACTGACGACCTGGCCGTGGACTTCACTGTGGCCACGCGGGAAGGCTGCGAGCGTATTGCCCGCTTGGCCTACGACTACGCCCAAAAGAACCACAAGGGTAAGGTATCCATCATTACCAAAGCCAACATCATCAAGACCACCGATGGCAAGTTCTTAAAGACTGCCCAGATGATTGGCCAGGAGTATCCGGAGATCGTCACCGACGACTGGTATATAGATATTACCACCGCCAAGCTGATCGACCCCATGCGTCGCAAGGACTTTAAGGTCTTTGTGCTGCCCAACCTGTACGGCGACATTATCACCGACGAGGCTGCCGAGTTCCAGGGCGGCGTCGGCACTGCCGGTTCTGCAAACATCGGCAAGAAGTATGCAATGTTTGAGGCCATTCACGGCTCCGCACCCCGCATGATCAAAGAGGGCCGCGGCCAGTACGCTGACCCCTGCTCCATGCTGCGTGCCACCGTTATGCTGCTGTCCCACATTGGGTACCAAAAGCAGGCGGACGCTCTGGAGGCTGCGCTGGACAAGTGCATGTTTGAAGAAAAGAAGCTGGTAATCACCGGCCGTGCGGACGGCTGCACCTGCAGCGAATTTGGCGACTATGTGATGGACACCATCACCCGGATGACCAAATAAAATCGTTCTTTTGAGAGGGATGAACCCTATGGAAAAAAGAGAAAATATATCCATGTCCATCATCAAGCGTCTGCCCCGATACTACCGGTTTTTGCAGAGTTTGAAGGACAATGGCATTGTGCGCATCAGCTCCAAGGAGCTGGCGGACCGTATGGGCCTGACTGCCTCCCAAATTCGCCACGACTTTAACAGCTTTGGGGGATTTGGCCAGCAGGGTTACGGCTACAATGTGCCGGAGCTGCAAAAGCGCATTGGCGAAATTCTGTGTGTGGATAAAGAATTGAAAACCATTTTGATCGGTGCCGGCAACCTGGGTAAGGCGGTATCCAACAAGATCTTTATCCGGCAGAGCGGCTTTAAGCTCATTGGCATTTTTGACAAGAACGAGGCCATCTGCGGCAACATGATCAAGGGCATTCCTGTGCGCCACATCAATTATTTGGAGAACTTCTGCATTGATAACCAGCCGGTGTGCGCCGTAATCTGTATTCCCGGCAGCGATATGCAGGAGATCACGGATATGCTGGTGCGCCTGGGCGTGCGGGCCTTTTGGAACTTTAGCAATTACGACATTGCCATGGCCCACCCGGAGGTGCTGGTGGAGAATGTGCACCTGAACGACAGTCTGATGACCCTGGGCTACCTGACCAACACCTCTTTGGCAGAGGACGAAGCGAGGTAACACAGTGAAACAGATTAGCACAAAAGAGATCGTAGATCTGTTTGCCTACAACAAGGACTCTGCGGTTTTGGTAGAGAAACGCCCCCTGCCCGGCAACGCCCAATACAAGGTGAACTACTCGGTGGTGAACTTTGCCACAGGCGAGCAGGAAGTGATCACCAAAAGCGCCTACCTGCTGCGCAAATTTGGCTCTGCATTCCAAAAAATCAGTACCGAGATTCCCAACTTTGTTCAGTGCGACGCGGCGGTGCTCTATGACCGGCGGGTGCTGGTGATCTACCCCAACGGCGAGGCCGGTATCTTTGACCGAGAGGGCACGCTGGAGTGGAACGGTATGTTCCAGTACCACGACGCCCCGGTGAAGCACCTGGCGCTGGAGGAGAAGTATTTTTGGAGCGTTTGTCCCGGCGAGAATGCGGTGATTCGCTACGCCTGCCAAAATATGAAGGTAGACCTGCGCATCGGCGGCAAGGATGCCCAAACCTTTGTTAATCCCCGGCATATCTGCCAGTACAACGGCGACCTGTATGTGGCCTGCGGCGGCAACAAGATCCGTAAGATCGACGGTATGGACTATACCGTGTCTGACTACCGCACCTTTTCCCAGCAGGTCAAACGGTATCACAAATTCGGTCAGTACGCCCTGGTGGTGCTGGAAAGCGGCACTTACCTGGTGGACGAAACCAAAGAATAACCCTTACATAAAAACAAGGCATACGCCCGCAAGTGTATGCCTTATTTTTATGTCATTTAGGGCGCAAAAAGCCGCAGGCAATGCCTGCGGCTATCTTATTTCATTACAGCTTTATCCTCTGTCCATACCGATCTCCTCGATCATCTCGTGGATCACATCGGCAGAGGCGGCAAACTTGGCTTTTTCTTCCTCATTCAAGTCCATTTGGAGCACCTCACGCACACCGTTGCGATTCACCACCGCAGGCACACCGATATAAATGCCCCGCTGACCGTACTCCCCTTTCAGGTACGCAGACACGGTAAAGATCGAATTCTCATCAAAAAGGATGGCACGGGTCAATCGTGCCAGCACCATACCGATACCGTAATACGTGGCCTTCTTAGCCTTGATGATGGCATAAGCGGACTCCTTTACATCCACGGCAATCTGCTTCATATCCTCTTCCAGGGCAGGATGCGTGGCCTTAAAGTCGTCCAAAGGTTTTACGCTGATCAGCGCCTGGCTCCAGGGCACAAACTCCGAGTCCCCATGCTCGCCGATCACATAGGCGTGCACATTGCGGGGGTTCACATGGAAATAATCGCTCATCATATGGCGCAAGCGAGCGCTGTCCAACGAAGTGCCGGAACCCACCACTCGATTGGCCGGAAAGCCGGACAAGGTATAGACCACCTGGGTCATAATATCCACCGGGTTAGAGGCCACCAGGAAAACGCCGTTAAAGCCGCTGGCAATAATGGGCTGTACAATGGAGCTGAAAACCTTGTAGTTCTTTTGCAGCAGATCCCGACGACTCTCACCGGGCAGCTGGGGCGCACCGGCACAGATCACAACCAGATCTGCGTCGCTACAGTCGCTGTACTCCCCTGCCTTGATTTTCATGGAGCTGGGCGCAAAGGGCAGACCGTGAGACAGATCCGCAGCCTCACCCCAAGCACGCTCCTTGTTGATGTCGATCAGTACCAACTCATCGCAAATATTCTGGTTCAGCAGCGCATAAGCAAAGCTCATACCTACCATACCAACGCCTACAATGGCCACTTTTTTCTTATCTGACAACATTTGAATACCTCCCAAAGGACCGCCTCTGCTCTATTATTTGAAGAACAAAGGTAATTTTTCCAGGAAAATAATGTCTTTCCGATCGGCAGCGTCGCCCTCAGCCAAGGGCGCGGCGCTGGCCACGATATTTGCACCGAACAGAGCCACCAGTTGCTGCAGCGCCTTTAAGCTGTCTCCGGTGGAGATCACATCGTCCAACAGTAACACGCGCTTGCCGCCCAGCAGATCGCCGTCCTCATGACCCAGGTACAGGGTCTGCTCCTTTTGGGTGGTGATGGAATGGACGGTTACCTTCTCCGGTCGGTCCATATACACCTTAACGCCCTTGCGAGCCACAATGTATTTTTTGCCGCTTTGGCGGCTCATTTCGTAAGCCAGCGGAATACTCTTGGCCTCCGGCGTCACAATATAGTCAAATTCCGGCACCTTTTTCAGCAGCTCTTCAGCGCAAGCCTTGGTTAACTCCACATCACCAAAAAAGATAAAGGCCGCAATGTCCATACTGTCAGACACAGGGAAGCGCTTTAACTGCCGCTCCAGCCCGGCAATATGTAAGGTATAATATGCGTCACTCATAAAATCTTCTCCCCCAGTTCCGTACCGCCGATCACATGAAAATGCAGGTGCATCACGCTCTGCCCTGCATCCGCCCCACAGTTGGAGATCACCCGGTAAGAGGTAATCCCCTGGGACGCTGCGATCTGCGGGATCGTTTCAAAAATATGGGCAACCACGGCACTGTTGTCTGCCGTGATGGCGTTCACATTCTCAATATGTGCTTTAGGCACCACAAGAAAGTGCACCGGCGCCACCGGGTTCAGATCCTTAAAGGCCAGAATGTGATCATCCTCATACACCTTGGTGGAGGGAATGTTGCCGCTGACGATCTCACAAAACACACACATTTGCATTGCTCCTTACTGGATCATATCCCGTACCAGCGCAGCAGCCTGAGCCATTGCATCCGGCAATTTGTCTACATTCTTACAACCGGCCATGGCGCTGTCCGGGCGACCGCCGCCGCCACCGCCGGCCAGCTTGGCAATCTCACGCACCACATCGCCGGCCTTTACGCCGCGGGCAATGGCTTCCTTGCCGCAAACGGCAACGATATTGGCTTTTTCGCCGTTAACACCGGCCACCACAGCCACCACATTGTCGCCTTTGTTCTTTAATTCATCGCCCATAGAACGCAGCGCGTCCGGAGCCACATCCGTCAAAGTGGCTGTATAGAATGCCAGGCCGTCCAGGTCAACTGGTGCGGCAAACAGGTCTGCGCTCTTTAAGTGCGCCAATTCCTCTTTCAGGCTCTTGATCTCCTTATCTTTGGCCTTATCGCTGTCTGCCAAGGCGGCCAGCTTTTCCGGCAGGTCGTGAACGGCGCTCCTCAGCATTGCCGCAGCGCCGGACAGCATACCGTCCGCCTGATAAATATGAGCCAGCACATTGCTGCCGGTGAGTGCCGTAATGCGGCGCACGCCGGAGGCCACAGAGGCCTCGCTGACAATATGGAACAGGCCGATCTGGCCGCTGTTGCTTACATGGGTACCACCGCAGAACTCGGTGGAGAAATCCCCGGCCTTGACCACCCGCACAATGTTGCCGTACTTCTCGCCAAAGAGCATCATAGCCCCCAGCTTCTTGGCCTCATCAATGGGCATCTCCATACTCTCTACCGGATGGGCACCCATAATAAAGGCGTTAACCAGGTGCTCCACTTTCAGCAGCTCATCCCGAGTCATGGCGTTAAAGTGGGTAAAGTCAAAGCGCAGAGAGTCTGCCGCAACGCTGGAACCTGCCTGCTGAACATGCTCGCCGAGTACCTGTCTCAGTGCCGCGTGAAGCAGGTGAGTTGCCGTATGGTTACGTGCCGTATGATTGCGGTTTTCCAGATCTACCTGGCAATGCACGGTTTCATCCCGACGGAGCGTTCCGGAAACAGCCTTCACCTTATGGACAAATACATTCTGTTTCTTGGAAACGTCCAGAACATCTCCTTCAAACGCGTCGGTGGAAATGGTTCCCCGGTCACAGGCTTGTCCGCCGCTTTCCGCGTAAAACGGGGTTCTATTGAGGACAACCATACAGGTGTCTCCCTCTTTCAGCTCATCGATCGGATTTTTTCCGGCAAAGAGTAAAGTAACTGTACCTGTATCA
>ENA-OPBS01002202-OPBS01002202.1-human-gut-metagenome-genome-assembly--contig:-NODE-2202-length-13975-cov-3.124856_pt1 | contig 13975 bp, 9 predicted proteins | sample MGYA00241074_ERZ501463 | MGnify/ENA primary metagenome ERZ501463 (study PRJEB25962, sample SAMEA2042578) | human gut metagenome | biome: human gut; feature: human-associated habitat; material: faeces...
ACATTTATTGTTTAATATATTGTTAATAATAATTAGTAAATGTAATATTTTTTTAATTATATTTCGGACGCACAGCTACTTTAAATTTGTATGCACAAATTTAAAGACCTTGTCTTAATAAAAATACTACATTTATTGTTTAATATATTGTTAATAATAATTAGTAAATGTAATATTTTTTTAATTATATTTCGGACGCACAGCTACTTTAAATTTGTATGCACAAATTTAAAGACCTTGTCTTAATAAAAATACTACATTTATTGTTTAATATATTGTTAATAATAATTAGTAAATGTAATATTTTTTTAGTTATATTGCGAATGCACAGCTACTTTAAATTTATAAAAAATATAATACAATAAATCTATTGAAAAAACACTAAAATTATGACATAATGGAGAATATAAAAAGATGTATTAAAAGGATTAATGTAAAATATGAAAATAATCTTAAATTTAAAGAGAATATAAAAAAGGAGAAGAAAATGGACAAACCAGCAGTAACATATGAATTATTACATAAAGATAAAACTACAGGAGCGAGAAGAGGAATTGTACATACACCGCATGGAGATATTCAAACTCCAGTGTTTATGCCTGTCGGAACACAAGCAACTGTAAAATCTATGACACCAGAAGAATTAAAAGAAATAGGAGCACAAATTATTTTATCTAATACATATCACTTATATTTAAGACCAGGACATGAACTTGTTAAAGAAGCTGGAGGACTACATAAATTCATGAATTGGGATAAGCCAATTTTAACAGATTGTGGAGGTTTTCAAGTATTTAGTTTAAGTGACTTAAGAACTATTTCAGAAGATGGTGTAGAATTTAGGTCTCACTTAGATGGAAGTAAGCATTTCTTTTCACCAGAAAAGGTTATGGAAATAGAAGAAGCACTTGGTGCAGATATAATAATGTCATTTGATGAATGTGTGAAATATCCAGAAACACATGAGTATACTAAGAATTCTATGGAAAGAACAACAAGATGGGCAAGAAGATGTAAAGAAGCACATAAAAATACAGATAGACAAGCTTTATTTGGAATTATACAAGGTGGATTTTATGAGGATTTGAGAGAAAAATCTGCTAAAGATTTAATAGAACTAGATTTTCCAGGATATGCAATAGGTGGAATAAGTGTTGGAGAGCCAAAAGAAGAATTTTTGAAAATGTTATATTTTACAACCCCACTTATGCCAGAAAATAAACCAAGATATTTAATGGGAGTAGGTACCCCAGATTATTTAATAGAAGCAGCAATTGCAGGAATAGATATGTGTGACTGTGTTCTACCTACTAGAATTGCAAGAAATGGTACAGCAATGACATGGAATGGAAAAGTTGTTGTAAGAAATGCAACATATGAAAAAGATTGGGGACCAGTAGACCCAAAATGTGATTGCTATGCTTGTAGAAATTACACAAGAGCTTACATAAGGCATCTTATTAAAGCTAATGAAATTTTAGGAGTAAGATTATTATCAATTCATAACATATATTTCTTGACTAAACTTATGGAAAGGGTTAGAATAGAAATAGAGCATGATAATTTAGAAAACTTTAAAAATGAGTTTTATGCAAAGTATTATGGAACGAAAGAATAAAAGGAGGAAGTTATGAATTTAATAGATGATACAGATGTAAATTATAATAAAAAGAAAAATAATACAAAAAAAATAATGGTAACTATAATTGTTTTAATTTTAATTTTATTAATGTTCATAATTGGCTTAGTAGTATGGATGTTCTATTTACAAAGCCAAATGTTAAAAGTATCAATAGATGGTAAGTCTATGCAAACAATACCTAGTGATTTATTTGTTTTTGAAGATAATACAGTTTATACAGCAATAAAAGATTTTGCAACATATGCCGGTTATGAGGCACATAATGGAGATGAAGTTTCAGAAGACGAAACTAAGTGCTTTGTAAGAAATACTAATGAAAATGCATATTTTACAATGGGAGAAGCAAAAATTTATAAAAAACTTACAAGTGGAGATAGTGATTACGAATATTTTGATATAGATAAACAAGTAAAAATGATTAATGGTAAATTATATAGCTCTATAGAAGGAATTCAAAGAGGTTTTAATGTACAATTTACATATAATCAAAATACAAACCAAATAACAATATTTACATTACCATATCTTGCAAAATGGTATACATCACAATATGCAGAATCTGCAATAGGTGGAGAAGATGCAAACTTTAGTAATCAAAAGGCTATATTATATAATTTATTAGTTGTAAAAAATATTAATAATGAATATGGAGTAATAAATATAGACACTAATGCAACAAGAACAGAAATTATAGGTACGAAATATAAGGAAATTACATTTGTTGAAAGTACAAAAGATTTTATGGTAAAAACATCAAATAACAAAGTAGGTATAATTTCATATGATTCAACAACTAAAATATCACCAGAATATGATGATGTTAAACAAATAGATAAAGATTTAAAACTATATTTGGTAACTAATAATAACAAACAAGGTGTAATTAATGATAGTGGAAGAACAATTTTATACTTGGAATATGACGATATTGGAATAGAATCATCTAGATTTCCTGAAGATGCTCTAAAAAACCAATACATATTATATGATGCATATATTCCTGTAATGAGAGCACAAAAATGGGGTATAATGGATAAAAACGGAAATAATATTATACCTTTAGAATATGACTCATTAGGATGTATGAAATCAAGCTCTTCAAATGGATCTGAATATAATTCTACTATATTAATACCACAATATAATGCAGTAGTGGTTTCTCAAAATGGAAAATATGGTCTTGTAGATGTAAGAGGAAATGTAATATTAACATGTGGAGCAGATGGAATATATTCAAAAACAAGTAATGGAAAAATGTCATATTGGTTAGTAGTACAAAATAACGAAATGGACTTACTTGACTACTTAAATAAAAACTATAAACCGGCAGATACAAATGAGAATACAGAAAAACAAGAAAATAATGTGCAAAATACAACAGAACAAAATGTAAATGGACAGACTGTGCAAAACCAAAGTGGGCAAGAAGGACAATCTACAACGCAAAATACTGCTGCTCAAAATGCACAAAATGGATTACAAAACGGACAAGTAACAAATCAAACTACAAATAATGGACAGGGGACAGCAGGGCAACAAACTGCAAATCCACAACAATCTACTAATTAAGCCATAAAATAAGCAGAAAATGGAGATAATAAATGTCAGAAACAAAATGGACGAGAGAACAAAATTTAGCAATAAACGAAAAAGACTCAAATATTCTAGTAGCAGCTGCTGCTGGAAGTGGTAAAACAGCTGTATTAGTAGAAAGGATTATTAATAAAGTAATTAATGAAAAAATAGATATAGACAAAATTTTAGTTGTAACATTTACAAACGCAGCAGCATCTGAAATGAGAGAGAGAATTTTAGATGCTATTTATAAAAGACTTGAAGATGAGCCAGAAAATGCTCATCTTCAACGACAAATAAATTTATTAAACAAGGCAAGTATTAGTACAATACATGCCTTTTGTTTAGATGTAATAAGAAATAATTTCTTCGAAATAGATACTTCAGCGAACTTTAGAGTAGGTGATACAACTGAGATAGAACTTATTAAGCAAGAGATTTTAGAAGATTTATTCGAGGAAAAGTACGAAGAAGAAGAAAGTGAATTTTTAAATCTAATAGAAATGTATACTAACTATAGAAGTGACGATAAGTTAAAAGAAATGGTTTTAGATATATATAAATTTATTCAAAGTACTCCTTTTCCAGAAAAATGGCTAAAAAATGCAGTTGAAAAATTTAACTATTCAACAGATGTAGATTTTGCTAAAACAGATTGGGGCAAAATTATTTTAAAAGAATTATTTTCACAGATAGAGGAATGTATATTAAAATTAGAAAAAATACATAGAGAAACAGCTAAATTTTGGGAATTAGATAAATTTACGGTAGTGTTGAACCAAGATATAGAAAACCTAAGATCTTTGATAAATAATAATTTGCGTTGGGATGAAGTATTTTATTTAATTAATGATTTTACTTGGAAAAAGTGGCCTGTAGATAAAAAAGTTACAATTGACTTAAAAAATGAAGCAAAAGAAATAAGAGATTCTGTAAAGAAACAATTTACTAAAATTGTATCAAAAGTTATGATATATAGTTCAAAAGAGGCAAATGAAGATATAAATAAAATGTATCAAACTTTGCAAAATTTATCAAATTTAGTACTAGAGTTTACAGAAAAATTTAAACAAGCTAAACGAGAAAAAAATATAATAGACTTTAATGATATAGAGCATATGGCATTAGATATATTAGTTAATAAAGAAAATACAATAGAAAAAACAAAAGTTGCAAAAGATTATATGCAGAAATTTGAGGAAATAGATATAGATGAGTACCAAGACAGTAACTTAGTTCAAGAATATATATTAAGTAGCATTTCTAGAGGTAATAATATTTTTATGGTTGGAGATGTTAAACAAAGTATATATAGATTTAGACAGGCAAGACCAGAACTTTTTATAGAAAAGTATAATAAATATAAATTAGAAGAACGAGATATAAAAACTGGAGAAAAAATACAATTATTTAAGAATTTTAGAAGTAGAAAAAATATATTAGATATAACAAATAACATATTTAAAAACATTATGAGTCAAGAAATTGGCGAAATTGATTATACAGAAAATGAATACTTAAATTATGGAGCAAGCTATCCAGAAAGAAAAGAAAAATCTGAAATATATGTTATAAATTTAAACGAAGAAAATGCAGAAGATTATGAAGAAATTTATAATGAAGAAGATAATACAAATGAAAGAATAGAAGATGTTGTTTTAGAAGCAAAATTTGTTTCAAAAAAAGTAAAAGAACTATTAGAAAGTGGTATAGAAGTTTATGATAAAAAACAAGGTCAAAGAAAGATTTCTTATAGAGATATTGCCATTTTATTAAGGTCAACTTCAACTACTGCACCAATATACGAAAAAGAATTGAGTGAGCTAGAATTACCGGTATTTAGCGATTCTTCTAGTACATATTTAGAGTCAATAGAAATAGAAACAATGATGTCTTTATTGAAAATTATAGATAATCCAATGCAAGATATACCATTAGTAACAGTTTTAAGGTCTACAATAGGTGGATTTACAGATAATGATTTAATAGAGATAAGACTTGCAGATAAAAAGTGCAGTTTTTATGAGGCAATGTTAAAGTCTAGAATAAAAGTTGATGATGACATAAAAGCAAAAATAACAAAACTTCTAAATAATTTAGAAAAATGGAGAAAAGAAGTAGAGTATTTAAGCTTAGATGAACTGATATGGCAAATTTATTTAGATACAGGTTATTATCATTTTGTAAGTCTTATGCCAAATGGAAATGTAAGACAAGCTAATTTAAAGATTTTATTTGAAAAAGCTAGAGAATTTGAAAATACAAATTTTAGTGGTTTATTTAATTTTATAAATTTTATAGATAGATTAAAAAGTAGTGGAGGAGACTTATCTAGTGCAAAATTAATTGGAGAAAATGAAGATGTTATTAGAATTATGAGTATCCATAAAAGCAAGGGACTAGAGTTTCCTATTGTATTTTTGTGCAATACTGGTAAAAAATTTAATATGAAAGACTTAAATGAAAATATAATTTTACATCAAGAATTAGGAATTGGACCTAAATTTATAGATACAGAAAAACGAATAGAATACAATACCTTAGCAAAAGAGGCACTAAAAATAAAAGCACAAAAAGAAATCATTTCTGAAGAAGAAAGAGTATTATATGTTGGACTAACAAGAGCAAAAGAGAAACTTATAATAACTGGAATAAGCAAAGATTTAAAAAAAGACTTAGAGAAAAAGAAAGAATTATTAAGTACATATGGAAATAAAATAAAAAGCAATTTAGTAGAAAAATATAAATCATATTTAGACTGGATTGAATTAGTGTACTTAAATGAAGATTTAAACGAATTATTGGATTTTAATGAAGTAAATAAAAAAGAAATTTTAAAAGATTTAAAAGAAGAAAATAAAAAAGAAAAAAATATACTAAAAGAAATTAATAATATGGCAACAGAAGAATATTCAAAAGAAAAAATCGAGGAATTATCTAAAGAATTAGAATGGAAATATAAATATAAAGATTCAACTGTACTTCCTACTAAAACATCTGTAAGCAGATTGAAAGAAGAAAGCCAAGAAATATTGAAGAATAAAATAGAAGAGAAAAACTTAGAAGAAGATGGAGAAACGAAGTTATTTGAAGATTTAGAAAATAATGTTTCAATAACTTTAGATAAACCAAAATTTTTAAAGGATAATAAAATTACAAAAGCACAAATTGGTACATTAATTCATATGTGCATACAAAAATTAGATGAAAATAAATGCTATACAATAAGAGATATTCAAAATTTTGTAAATGAACTAGTTGTAAAAGAAATAATAACAGAAAAGGAATCAAATAATATAGACATAAATTTACTATATAAATATACAAAGTCGAAAATATTTGAAGACTTAAGAAAAGCAAAAAAAGTATACAAAGAACAAGCTTTTTATATTAATATACCAGCAACAGAAATTTATAATAATATTAATTCTAATGATAATATTTTAGTTCAAGGTGTTATAGATTTATATTTTATAGATGAAAATGAAAATATTATATTAGTAGATTACAAAACAGATTATGTTGCAAATGGAAAAGAGCAAGATGTAGTGAATAAATATAGAAAGCAAATAGAAATATACAAAAGGGCATTAGAAGAAGCAACAGGTAATAAGGTATTTAAATCATATTTATGTTTGGCTAATAGAGATTGGAATTGTTATGAAGTAAAATAGAATATAAAAATAGTAGAGGAGGTATTAATATGAACACTAAATACATTTTTGTAACAGGAGGAGTTGTATCAGGGTTAGGAAAAGGAATAACGGCAGCATCATTAGGAAGGTTATTAAAAAATAGAGGATATAGAGTGGTAAATCAAAAGTTTGATCCATATATAAATGTAGACCCTGGAACAATGAGTCCATATGAACATGGAGAAGTATATGTAACAGAAGATGGTGCAGAAACAGACTTAGATTTGGGACATTATGAAAGATTCACAGATGTTAATTTACATGGCAACTCGAGTGTAACAACAGGGAAAATTTATTCAGAAGTAATAAGGAAAGAAAGACATGGAGAATATTTAGGAAAAACAGTTCAAGTAATACCTCACATAACAAACGAAATAAAAAATAGCATATATAAATTTGAGAAAGACAATATAGATGTTGTAATAACAGAAATTGGGGGAACAGTAGGAGATATCGAAAGTTTACCTTTTATGGAAGCAATAAGACAAATTGGATTGGAAAAATTACCAGAAGATGTTGCATATATACATGTTACATTATTACCACATATTTTTGGAACAAATGAATTAAAATCAAAGCCAACACAACACTCGGTAAAAGAATTACAATCTATTGGAATAAAACCAGATATTTTAGTATGTAGAACAGAACTTCCAATACCAAGCTCTATGAAAGAAAAAATAGCAATGTTTTGTAATGTTAGAAGCGAAAATGTAATAGAAAATAGTAATGCAAGTATTTTATATGAAGTTCCTTTAATATTAGAAAAAAATGGGTTAGCAGTACAAGTTTGTAAACACTTACACTTAGATAATGTAGAACCTAATAATAAAGAGTGGGAAAGTTTAATAAGAAAAATTAAAAATATAAAAGGTGAGGCTGTAAGAATTGCAATTGTAGGAAAATATGTAAAATTGGAAGATGCGTATTTATCTGTAGTTGAGAGTATAAAACATGGTGGATTTGCAAATGGAGTACCTGTAGAAATAAAATTTGTAGACTCAGAAAAAGTATGTAAAGAAAATATACAAGACCTATTTTCAGACTGCAACGGGATTGTAGTACCTGGAGGCTTTGGAGCAAGAGGAATAGAAGGAAAAATAGAAACAATTAAATATGCAAGAGAAAATAATATACCTTTTTTAGGAATTTGTCTTGGAATGCAAATGGCAGTAATAGAAGCGGCAAGAAATTTACTAAATTTAAAAGATGCAAATTCAACAGAATTTGATAAAAACTGCAAAAATCCTGTTATACATATAATGGAAGAGCAAAAGAAGGTTACGAATAAAGGAGGAACGATGAGACTTGGAAATTATACATGTATAACAAAGGAGAATTCACTAGCAAGAAAATTATATGGAAAAGAAGAAATTATTGAAAGACATAGACACAGGTATGAATATAACAACGAGTATAAGGAAAGACTAGAAAAAGTAGGATTAATTTGTTCTGGTATGTCACCAGATGGAAATTTAGTAGAAATGGTAGAAATAAAAAATCATCCCTATTTTATTGCAAGCCAATTTCATCCAGAATTTACATCAAGACCAGATAAACCTCAACCCCTATTTGCAGGGTTAATAAAAGCTGCAAAAGAATACAAAATGAATAAATAAAATTTATGTCGATAAAATTAACAAATGTACAAAATATTAATAGAGATGTTACATTTTGAAAATAATTTTATGAATAAAATTAAAAATATCTTGTTTTCTTCTTGATATTTTTACTAGATTATTGTATCATATAATAAGTTAAAATGTACTTACGCAAATTAAGAAAGGAGTACTTACATGAAGAAAATAGTAGTTAGTATCATTGCAATATTTGTAATAATAAGTATAGTTATGATTCCGGTTTATGCAACCAATGTAAGTCAGGAAAATTCAATAGAATCAACATCAACAACAAATTTAGTTGAGTTAAAAGACAAAGCATTGAATACATTAAAAGATTACCAAGTAGCCTACGGAAATGATACATACGGCTTTGTTGCATATGTATTAAATATAGTTAGAATATATAGTATTCCACTTGGATTTTTAGGAATTGTAGTTGCTGCAATTCATAGATATGTATTAGGAATAAGAAAACTAGACACACAAGAAAAAGGATTTGGCGTAATGATAGGAATTATTACTGTCATGGTTATATGCCAAGTGTTACCATTAATTTTTGCTATCGTAGTAAGAGGTTGGAGGGGATAAACTAATGAAGGTATTGTTTGCAGTAAACAATGAGCATATATCAGATTCAATTATAAAAAAGTATCAGCAAGATTATAGAGAATTAATTTCTAGTAAAAATGTTTACTATTTTAATGCACTTTTAAAAGAATTACAAGAAGATAAATCATATGATAGAATCGTTATTGGAGAAGATTTAGAAATGTTCTCCAATAACAATTATGATGTAATGGACAAATTTATTTTTGATAAATTAGATAAAATAAGTGATGAGGCATCAAATGCTTCTGGAAAAGATATACCAATAATTTTAATTTGTACAGACAGAAGAAGTAAGTCAGACCCTATTTTAGTAAAACTATTTAGTATTGGAATTTATAGTGCATTATTAGGTCAAGACAGAACAATAACAAATGTATGTAAATTAATAAATATTCCACGTTCTAAAAAAGAAGCTAAAATTTATTATAGAATAGATTCAGATGAGGCAGATTATAAAGCAGAAAATGAAAATGATGTTAGTGAAGTAGAAATACAGAATATTTTAATGCATTATAAAAGACTTGGAAAAAATGAGGAAAAATATGTAGATAGTTTTAATAGTATTGCATCACAATACACAGATGCACAGCTAAAAGTAATAGCTAAATTTTTACCACTAAATGTAAAAGCTGTATTAGAAGCAGAGTGTCCTAAATACCAAGAAGTTATGATGGGTGGGCCTGCAAAAGTTATATCTGCACCTCAACCAAAAGACTCAAAAGTAAAATACAAAGATTCTGTAGATAAGTATAAAAACCAAAAAACTACTACTAAATTTGACAATGCTAAATTGGATTTGGTACAAAAACAATTAGAGAAAAATAAATTAACTAAACCAGTAGTTGTTCCAAGTGCAATGAATATAAATAGAGTAACTAAGATAGAACAAAATCCATTATTTGAAGAACATGAATTAAATAATCAATCTAATGGTTACCAAAATATGCAAAATGGTAATAATGCAACAAATACTCAAATACAAAAAAATATACAAGAAGATGATGATCCATTAGCTTCTATAAAAGAAGAATTAATGGGAATGATAGAATCTGGAGAAGGAGCTACTGAAGGAAATACTGAAAATGCAGAGCAACAAGTAGTACAACCTAAGAGAGGAAGAGGTAGACCTAAAAAAGTTCAGCCACAGCCTATTCAAGATACTAATATACAAAATGTTGGAAGTAATATAAATAATAATACTTCTACATCAGAAATGGCAAATGTATTACCTGGTTTTGAAAATATATCTATAAGTGGTAATGAAAGTATAGAAACACAACCAGTACAACCTAAAAGAGGAAGAGGTAGACCTAAAAAAGTTCAATCACAACCTACTCAAACTATTAATGCACAAAGTAATAATTCAAATGTAAATAATACACAAAAATTATCAAATAATATAGAAGATGGATATGAAAATATTGTTGCAAATAAAAATGCACAACCAAGTGTAAATTTATTTGATTTAGTTGATGATATAGAGGAAAATAATAATTCATATAATACCCCAACAACTAATAATAAAATGCCAACAGAAACAATATTGCCAGGATTTGAAGATGAAGAAGAAAATGTAGATTCACAAGACTATAGAGAAGAAAACCATAATATTCAAAATGATAATAACTATATGCCAAATAATAATAATTATGTGCCAAATACACAAAGTTTACAATATACACAAAGCCAAAATATAGACTTTACAAGACTATTCACTAGTGACAAAAAAGCAGTTGCTTTTGTTGGAACTTCAAAAAATGGTACATCTTTCTTAGTAAATAACTTAGCAGATGTAATATCTCAAAGTGGAATAAAAACAGCAATTTTAGATTTAACAAAAAATAAAAATGCATATTATATTTATACAGAAAATGAAGAAGAGCTAAGAAAAAAAGCATATTCTTGTATAGATAATTTAAGAAGAGGAAATCCAGTAGGAATAAATGTTAGCAGAAATTTAGATGTATATACAACTCTTCCTGGCGAAAATGCTGACATAAATGATGCACAAAATATTATGCAAACATTAATTAACAATTATTCTTTAGTCCTTCTAGACTGTGATTTTGATACAAATATAGAGTATTTTAGAATAGTACAAGAAATATATTTAGTACAAACATATGATGTACTAACAATTCAACCTCTTACAGCATTTTTAAGAGATTTGAAGGCAAAAAATATACTTGACCAAGGAAAACTAAAAATTGTATTAAATAAAGTATTAAGAGTAAAAAGTATAACAGATAGAACAATTATAGGGGGAATGGCATTTTACAATGATCCAGCAATGTCATTTATGACAGAATTATTTAATAAAGATGAGGTTCCTTATTGTGTAATTCCTTTTGAAGATCAAACATATTCAAAATATTTAGAAGGATTAGTAAATTGTAAAATAACAACAAATGGATATTCGAAAAACTTTATGCTAGCATTATCAAAATTATCAAATATGGTATATCCATTAATATCTAAAGATTCTGGCAAAAAGCAAGGTAAGTCAGGATTTGGAAATTATAAAAATACTACAACTTTTAATAGTAGTATGAATGATACATTAAATAAAATGAAAAATAATTTTTAGTAGTTTATTGCAAATAAGTGAGGTGATAACTTTTGATAATAGCAGTGATTGTATTGTTAGTAGTAATAATTGCAGCATTGATGTTCTATAATATGTCTATTCATAAAAAAATACAAAGTTTTAACAATATTAATCAAAAAATAACAAATTTGAATATATTGCAAGATTTTATGAATGCATTAGGAGAATGTAGTTCTACTGATGAAAAACTAGAAAAAATAAATAATATTTTAATAGAAAGATATGAAATAAAATATTCAACAATAGTAACATATAATGGAGCAGAATATGTTGTAAGAGCATCTAATGTAGAAGAAAAACATTGGGAAACTTTAAGCAATTTAAATAGTGAAGAAGTTTTTAAAGAAAGTATAGAAACTGCTGTACCAAAATATATAACTATAGATAGAGAGGGAGAAAGACTTCCATATCAAAAAATGGAGTTTGGAAGAGCAAAATCTGCTATGTTTTTTCCTTTGTATATAGATAATGTATACATAGGATATTGGATTATAGAAGGTGGAAGACCTCACGAATTTGACAATGTAGATGTAACAATGTTAGAAGTAATAAAAGGTAATATTGTTGCTGTGTTAAAAACAATTCAGACACAAGAAACGCTTCAGAATATAGTTAGAGATGACCAATTTAGTAAATTAAAAACAGCAGAATATTTATATGGAGATGCTAAAAAGATAATAGATAAATATACAACTTCAACAGTTTGTATGTTTAAAATAATTAATTTAGTAGAAATTAACAATGAATTTAATAGAGAAACAGGAAATAATGTTATTACAGAAGTGTGTAATGTAATTAGTAAAAATATTTCAGATGAATATATTTTTGTAAGATATATGGGACCTAAATTTGCAATTGTATTTTCTGGAATAGAAACAAATACAGTTGCAGATTTTATGAAAGACATAAAACAGAGAATAGAGAGTCTAGAAATACCAAAAGCAGGTGAAGAACCTGACGAAACAGAAGAATTTGCTACACCTATAATAAATATTGTTCTTTCAACATATTATAAAGGAACATCTCTAGATGGAGTAACAAAGAAGTTAGAGGAATATTTAGACTCTACAAATCCAAAAGAAAATGATATTAATAATTTATAAAGGAGGTTATGCGTTATGAGAATGGATGAAACAGTTAGTTTTAAAGTAGAAAGAGATAAAAATATAAAGGCAAGAGAAATTTTAAAACAGGTATACAAATCATTAGAAGAGAAAGGTTATAATCCTATAAACCAAATAGTAGGGTATATATTATCAGGAGACCCAACATATATTACAAGTCATAATAATGCAAGAAACCTAATAAGACAAGTAGAAAGAGACGAACTTTTAGAAAAAATGGTAAAGAATTATATAGGAATAGATGATTAGAAATGAGAAAATTAGGAATAGATTATGGAGATAGTAGAGTAGGCCTAGCTATTACAGATGAGCTAGGTATTACTGCTCAAGGGCTAGAGACAGTTAATCATAAAGGAAATGACAAAATAGTTTTAAAAAGATTAGAAGAAATAATGGAACTATATGAGATAGATACATTTGTAATTGGAATACCAATTAATATGAATGGGACAAGAACAGAAAGAGTAGAAGTAACGAATAAGTTTATTCACAAACTAAAATGTAAATTTAATAAAGTACAAATAGCAGAAATAGATGAAAGACTGACTACTGTAGCAGCCCATAAAACTATGAATTTTCTCAATATAAATAAATATAAAAAGAAAGAATTAGTGGATACAATATCTGCAGTATATATTTTAGAAATGTATATTAATAGAAAAAATAATATGCCAAATTGATATTTTTAGAAAATTTATTATTTAATAAATATTAGTTTATCTAAAAATGATTAAATTTAGTATATGTTTTATAAAATTACAAATAATAAAAGTAATAATTAAATTAGATTTTAACATTGTAGAAATACAATTTTAATAAATATAAAAATTTGAAAGGAGAAAATATGGACGAGAATAAAAACAACATTCCAACAGAAAATGAAGGAGAGGAATTAGACAATATATTAACATTAAATGATGAGGATGGAAATGAAGTAGAATTCGAATTCTTAGACTTAATTGAATATGAAGGAGAAGAATATGTAATATTATTACCAGTTGAGGATGAAGAAGAGGCAGAAGAACCAGGAGAAGTAGTAATATTAAAATTAGAAGATACAGAAAATGAAGATGAAGAGTCTTATGTAAGTGTTGAAGATG
>ENA-OPBS01002204-OPBS01002204.1-human-gut-metagenome-genome-assembly--contig:-NODE-2204-length-13969-cov-3.991232_pt1 | contig 13969 bp, 9 predicted proteins | sample MGYA00241074_ERZ501463 | MGnify/ENA primary metagenome ERZ501463 (study PRJEB25962, sample SAMEA2042578) | human gut metagenome | biome: human gut; feature: human-associated habitat; material: faeces...
CACGATCTTCAAATTTGCACTGATCTCCAAGTGTCCATGAACTTACTGTGATTGGATTCTTTTTTGACATAATTCTACCTCCATTGTTAAAATTGAACAGATTCCCTTTTTTCTTAATGTTCAATCTAGTAATATTTGCTATGGTTTGATTATATATCCTTGTTAAATAAAAAACAAATTAGTTATTTTATTTTAATTTATAGATTTTATTCATAGGTTTTTACCTTCCGTTCATGATAAGATATAGACATATATAAATATAACGAAAGAAAGGGGGCCGGCTTTATGAATCTGTATCATCTAAGATATTTTGCCACACTGGCCCATCTGGAGCATTACACAAAAGCCGCTGAAATTCTTGCCATCACTCAGCCAAGTCTGAGTCATGCTATTGCATCTCTTGAAAAGGAACTAGGGGTAAAACTTTTCGAGAAGGAGGGCCGTAATGTAGCACTTACCAAATGTGGACAGGCTTTTCTTATTGATGTTGAACAGGCTTTGGATATGATTGATTCCAGCGTTAACAAGCTTCAGATGACAGGTCGTGGCGAAGGTCGTATCGATATCGTGGAACTTCGTGCTCTAAGCAGTACCGTTGTTCCCAATTTCGTAAAAGGATTTCTGGATTCTACGCCGGATAAAAAAATTGATTTTTATTTTCATAGTTCCACAGGTCTTACTTCTGATATGATTCAGGGATTAAAAGACCGGAAATATGACATCGCATTTTGCTCTATGATGGACAATGAGCCGCTGATTGAATTCACACCTGTCGCAAAGCAGGAACTGGTGTTGATCGTACCCAAAGGTCATCCACTGGAAGGACGCAGCTCTATTGATCTGAAAGATACACTTGCTTATCCGCACATTGCATTTTCCAAGCGAAGCGGCTTAAGACATGTCATTGACAAATTGTTTAAAAAATGCGGAGGTTATCCGCAAATTGCCTACTCTATGGAAGAAGACCAGGGAGTTGCCGGTCTTGTCGGTGCAGGCTTCGGTATCGCAGTTGTTCCAAAGATGCCGGTTCTTTCCTATATGCCTGTATCCATTATCGAAATCGAAAAGCCTTCCTGGGAAAGACTCTTTTATATGGCTACTTTAAAGAATGTTTATCAGGCGCCTGTTATCATGGACTTTAAAAAATACGTAACCGAACACGCAGACCTGTAAAAAATAACAGAGACGAAAGATTGTTAAAAAACTTTCGTCTCTGTTATTTTTATATCATATCTGCTTAATCTTTTTATTATTCCCACGGAAGAGCTGTGTGTTCTGCTTTTCCGACACGCAGCATCAGTTCATTTACCGCTTCTTTCGGACTCTTATCTTCAAACAGTACCTTATTTACTTCCTCAATAATCGGAAGTGATACATTGTATTTCTTTCCGAGCTTTGCCGCTGCCTTTGCAGAATATACGCCTTCTACCACCATCTTAACTTCATCCATGGCTTCCTTCATAGTTTTACCCTGTCCCATCAGATATCCGGCTTTGCGATTACGGCTGTGTACACTTGCACAGGTTACAATAAGATCTCCGATACCTGCCAGACCGCCAAATGTCTCAGCCGCACCTCCCATCTTTACACCAAGTCTTGATATCTCGGCAATTCCACGGGTAATTAATGCTGCTTTGGTATTATCTCCGTATCCCATGCCATCTGCAACTCCTGCCGCAAGTGCAATAACATTCTTAAGCGATCCACCAAGCTCAATTCCCAGAATATCCGGACTAATATATACACGGAACACTTCATTCATAAAGAGCTGCTGTAAATACTTTGCAGTCGCCTCTGTATGTGCTCCAATGCAGACCGTCGTGGGAAGGCCTCTTCCTACTTCCTCGGCATGACTTGGTCCGGAAAGGACCGCCACATCTGCCTGCGGTATCTCTTCTTCAATTTGCTGAGACAGAGTCATCAGCGTATCTTCTTCTATTCCTTTTGCTACATCCACTAAGATCTGTCCATCTTTTACATATGGATTGATCTTTTTTGCGGTATTTCTTACATGGATTGACGGTACTGCAAGTACAACTACATCCTTTTCTTCTACTGCCTCTTTTATATCCGCGGTAAAGAATATTCCCTCTGGAATCTTTACTCCAGGAAGCTTACTCACATGTTCTCTCTTCTCACTCAGCATGCGGACTTCTTCTTCCTGATATGACCAGACTGTCACATCATGTCCGTTTTTATATAAAAGCAGTGCCAGCGCTGTTCCCCAGCTTCCGGCTCCGATCACACTTACTTTTGCCATAAGAGCCTGTCCTTTCTTTTATCGTCTCTGACTATTTTTTATCTTTTCCCCCGACACTGATCTTATTTTCCGTGCCGCTTAAAAGTCTCTTTATATTCGCTCTGTGTCTCCAGAATGCCAGTATCATCAAAAATGTTGCAATCCCATACATCTCATGCAGATACGCTACATTTTCCACATGAAATCCTCCGTGTTGACCATATACAATCACACTGATCAGATAAATCGTAACAACTGTCATAGATCCAAGTGATACATATCTTGTTGTTGCGACGATTGCAATAAATGCTGCAAGACAGATCAGTACGATCCATATATTTGTTGTACTGATGATAAGTCCTGCCGTTGCCGCAATTCCCTTTCCACCTTTGAACTTCAGATAAAATGGATAGTTATGTCCAAGAACCACGCCCATTCCTGCATACATAGAAAGTAACGGCATCATATCCGTATGAGTCTTCCCATAGATCATGTGTACAACCACTACTGCCGCAACACATTTAAAACAGTCTCCCAGCAGCGTAACTCCTCCGGCTTTCCATCCCATAGTACGGAGTGCATTTGTTGTTCCCGCATTTCCGCTTCCTTTTTTTCTTAAGTCAACACCATTCTTTTTCCCGTATAGATATCCGGTCTGAATCAGTCCGAACACATATCCGACAAGCACACATATCAACCGTTCCATGATTACTGATCCTTTTCCTTTCTTTCCCTGATGAAGAATTTCAAAGCTGTACCACGGAATCCAAAGGCCTCACGAATCTTATTCTCCAGATATCTGGTATAAGAAAAGTGCATCAGTTCTTTATTATTTACAAAAATTACGAATGATGGTGGTTTTACCGCTACCTGTGTAATGTAATACAGTTTCAATCTCTTTCCTTTATCTGACGGTGGCTGCTGCATCGCAACTGCTTCTGTCATAATCTCGTTCAGGACACCGGTCGCAACACGCAGTGTCTGATTCTCGATCACCATATCGATCATATCATATAATTTGTTCAAACGCTGTCCTGTCTCTGCTGACACATACATAATCTCTGCATATGGCATGAATGAAAGCACACGACGTACGTTATTCTCATACTCTCTCATGGTCTTGTCATTCTTTTCAATGGCATCCCATTTATTTACAACAATAATGATACCTTTTCCTCTTTCATGTGCGATACCGGCAATCTTGGCATCCTGTTCGGTGACACCTTCTGTCGCATCGATCACGACCAGTACTACATCTGCACGTTCTACCGCCGTTACAGTACGGATGATACTGTAACGTTCCAGTTCTTCTTTAATTTTGCTCTTTCTTCGAAGTCCGGCAGTATCAATGAAGACATAATCTTTTCCGTTATACTTAACGTTTGTATCAATTGCATCTCTGGTCGTTCCGGCTACGTCAGATACGATCACACGCTGCTTTCCTGTCAACTTGTTAATGATAGAAGATTTTCCTACGTTCGGTTTTCCTACGATTGCCACTCTCGGACGTTCATCTTCTTTTTCTTCCGCTTCATGTTCCGGGAAATGTGCGATCACTGCATCTAACATATCACCGATTCCCAGTCTGGAAGCAGCCGATACCGGCACCGGATCACCAATTCCCAGATTATAGAATTCATATACATCCGGCATGAACTTATCAAAATTGTCAACTTTATTCACAGCCAGTACAACTGGTTTCCCGGATCTTCGAAGCATATCCGCAACCTTGGAATCTGCATCTACAAGCCCCTGTCTTACATCTGTGATAAAAATAATCACATCTGCAGTATCAATGGCAATCTGTGCCTGTTCTCTCATCTGAGAAAGGATAATGTCCTTGCTCTCCGGTTCAATACCCCCTGTGTCGATCATAGTAAATTCTTTATCCAGCCATGTAACATCGGCATAGATACGGTCTCTTGTTACTCCAGGCGTATCTTTGACGATCGAAATCATCTCTCCCGCCAGTACATTAAAAAGGGTCGACTTACCGACATTTGGTCTTCCCACAATAGCAACTACTGGTTTACTCATCTTAACTCTCCTCTATATTTCATTCTATATTTGTCACTTAACGATACTATTATACATTACCTTTGTCAAATAGTCCAATCAGTAGTTGACCTTTTTATAGAAAAAGTGATATAAATAATTAGGAGTAACTTATCATATAAAATACACAGGAGTTTTTATTATGCCAAATATCAAATTAATGGAAAGCGGTCTTCCTGTTGCACCACTTAAAATCGGTGCTCTGGAATCATGCCGCGAACTTGGTGAAAAAGTAAATGATTACATTGTACAATTCAGAAAAAGCACAATGGACAAGAACACAGATTCACCATTATATTATAATTACATGCGTGACAATTACCTGATCGATTGTCCGTGTCCACGTTTTGGAAGTGGAGAAGCCAAAGGACTTCTGACAGAATCTATCCGTGGGGCAGATCTTTTCCTCATGGTAGATGTCTGCAATCATAGTCTTACTTATTCTGTAAATGGTCATTTAAATCATATGTCACCAGACGACCATTTTCAGGATTTAAAAAGAATCATTGCTGCTGCTAACGGAAAAGCACGCCGTGTCAACGTTGTAATGCCTTTCCTCTATGAAAGCCGTCAGCACAAGCGTACCAAACGTGAGTCTCTGGACAGTGCCCTCGCACTTCAGGAACTGATCGATATGGGTGTATCTAATATCTTTACATTTGATGCCCACGATCCACGTGTTCAGAATTCCATTCCACTTCACGGATTTGACAGTTTCAATCCTCCGTATCAGTTCATGAAAGCATTGTTAAAAGCTGAGCCGGATCTTAAAGTAGACAAAGAACACTTAATGATCATCAGTCCGGACGAAGGAGCTATGCAGCGTGCTGTATACTTCTCTAACGTTTTGGGCGTGAATATGGGTATGTTCTACAAACGTCGTGACTATTCAACGGTTGTAAATGGTAAAAACCCGATCGTCGCTCACGAATTTTTAGGTGAACATCTTGATGGAAAAGATGCGATCATCATTGATGATATGATTTCTTCCGGTGAAAGTATGCTCGATGTTGCAAAACAGATTAAAGACCGTGGAGCAAACCGCGTATTTGTCTGCACTACATTCGGACTTTTTACAGACGGATTCGAGAAATTCGATGAATATTATGAAAAAGGATATATCGACCGTGTGATTACTACCAATCTTACTTATCTTCCTGCCGAAGCAAAGGAAAAACCTTATTTCCTGATTGCAGACATGAGTAAATTCATTGCATTGATCATTGATTCTATGAATCATGACATCAGTATCGGAAAAGTTATGGATCCAACTGAGAAGATTCACCGTCTTCTTGAGAAACACAACGGTACTTTGTAAAAATACAGAGAACTTGCCACCGGCGACTTCTCTTGCATACTGTGATAACAAAAGAACCTGCCATTGGCAGGTTCTTTTGTTTAATTTGTAAAATCACTGTAAGCCGTTCCGTCTTTCAGATCTTGTTTTTTTGCCGCAGCCATTTCCGAAACCGTTACAAGCTGATAACCTTCTTCTTCAAGTTTCGGGATAAGTTCCAGTGCTGCGTCAATCGTCTGACTATGAATATCATGCATCAGTACAATATCCCCATCTTTCAGATTCTTCATTACACTGTCAATCGTGCTCTGCGTGTTCCTTGTCTTCCAGTCCAGTGTATCTACATTCCAGAGAATCATTGGCATGCCCACATTCGACTTTACCGTATCATTGATTGCACCATACGGAGGTCTGAGCAGCGTTGCCGGACTTCCACAAATGTTTTTTATATTCCGGTTCGTATCATCAACTTCTTTTTTTACTGCCGCACCATCAATCTTTGTCAGCTGCTGGTGATCATATGAATGATTTCCCAGTTCATTTCCGTCTTTCAGCATCTGCTTTACAGCATCAGGATATAATTTCACATTTTTTCCAAGCATAAAAAATGTCGCATGCGCATTATACTTTTTCAACTGATTCAGAAGTTCTGACGTTCTTGGACCCGGACCGTCATCAAAAGTAAGTGCGATCATTGGCTTTTTCGGATCTATTGCTACTTTTTCTTTCGAAATCAGCTCACCCTTTTCGTTGAATTTGCATTTCTCAAGTCCGATCTTTACCTCTCCCGTTGCTACAATCCCTTTGGAATCAAAATAATATTCTTTTTCATTGATTGTCTGCCAGCCGGTCAGTGCTTTTCCTTCATCTGTCAGATAAGCCTTTCCATCATCTTTGGCCACCCAGCCGGATCTCTGCATAATTCCTTTATTATCAAAGCAATAAAGTGCACCTTCTATCATCTGCCAGCCGGTTACTTTCTTTCCATCCGAATCAAAATAATATGTATTTCCTTTTGATACCACAAAATCCGATGTTATATATGTTCCATCGTATTTTTTAAATTTATTTCCTTCCCATACACCAGTCGGATTCTTTACCTTACATGTTCCGTTCTTTATTGTAACCTGTACCTTCTTTTTCCAGTCTCCTTCCAGATTTTTTTTAATATTGGAATTTAATTTCGCAATGATCACATACGTTCCTTCTGTATTCGCATCCGCTTTGCTTAAAAATGTAATATTCTTTCCTTTTTTCAGATCTTTAGCGAAATCTTCTGCTGTATAATCTTTTGTTAATTTGTTTCTATCTTTATCCCGGATCTTTATGTCCGCCGAATAAGCCGGAAGCTGTTCTCCCTGCTTAATCTCTACATCCGCCACCTGTATGGTTATCTGCGCCGGTTTTCGCAGGATTCCTCTTACTACCGGTATTGCAATCGCAACTATACAAATAGTAAAAAGAGCAAGACCCACCCGAATGTTTCTTACTCTTCTCCGATTCCTTCGTCTTCTTCGAATTTCTGTATTATCCATCCCTAGTATCCCCCCAGATTTCATATCATTGCACAATCCTAGGATACTCTAATTCGACATATTTCGCAATTAAGGGATTCTTACAAATTTATTAAGTTTTGTTTAACATATGACACGTACACGTAACACTTCACCAATCTGTTTTAATTCCTCTACAACACCATCCGGCACCTCAGAATCTACATCGATCATCGTATATGCATATTTCCCCTTACTCTTATTTGTAAGGTCTGCGATGTTCATATTGTCTTTGGCAAGGATCGCTGATATCTGACCGATCATATTCGGCACATTGTGATGTAATACCAGAATACGCGTCTTATCGCCTCTCAGTCCCATATCACAGTCCGGATAGTTCACGGAATGTTTGATATTACCATTTTCCAGATAATCCATCACTTCTTTGACTGCCATCTTCGCACAATTATCTTCGGACTCTTCTGTAGAAGCTCCGAGATGAGGAATTACAATCGCGCCTTTGACACCTGCGATTTCCGGTGTCGGGAAGTCTGTGACATAATGTTTTACTTTTCCAGCTACAAGTGCATCTACCATTGCCTCGGAATCTACCAGTACATCCCTTGCAAAGTTCAGCACGATCACTCCTTCTTTCATAAGACCCAGTGCATCTTTTCCGATCATGCCTTTCGTACTGTCAAGTGCCGGTACATGCACCGTGATATAATCACAGTTTTCATAAATTTCATCTACATTTGTTGTATGATGGATACTTCTTGACAGTCTCCATGCAGAATCTACGGATACATACGGATCATATCCATATACATCCATACCAAGATGTGTTGCCGCATTTGCAACCAGAACTCCAATTGCACCAAGACCGATCACACCAAGCTTTTTGCCTTCCAACTCCTGTCCGGCAAATGCTTTCTTGGCTTTTTCTGCATCTTTGGCAATGTTCCCGTCTTCTTCGTTCTCCTGTACCCAGTTGATACCGCCGATGATATCTCTGGAAGCAAGAAGCATACCGGCAATTACCAGTTCCTTTACACCATTCGCATTGGCTCCCGGTGTGTTAAATACAACGATTCCCTGTTCTGCACATTTCTCAAGCGGAATATTGTTCACACCCGCACCGGCTCTTGCAATAGCTTTCAGATCCGGTGCAAATTCCATCTCGTGCATTGCCGCACTTCTTACCAGGATCGCATCTGCTGTTTCTGGTGTGCTTACAGGTGCATAGTCTTTTGTGAATTCATCCAGTCCTACCTGTGAAATTGGGTTCAGATTATGATACTTATACATGATTACAGATTCTCCTTTTCAAATGCTTTCATAAATTCTACCAGTTTCTCTACCCCTTCGATCGGCATCGCATTGTAGATACTTGCACGCATACCGCCGACACTTCTGTGTCCTTTCAGGTTCTCGAATCCGGCTTTTTTTGCCTCTTTCACGAATTTTGCATCCAGGTCCTTATCACCTGTTACAAACGGAACATTCATAAGCGAACGGTCTTTTGGAACAACCGTGCCCTTGAACAGTTTGCTTTCATCCAGATAATCATAGAGAATCTTTGCTTTCTTTTCATTGCGCTCTTTGATTGCTTCCAGTCCGCCCTGTTTTTTCAGCCATTTAAACACTTTACCACAGATATAGATTCCATATGCCGGTGGTGTATTGTATAAAGACTTGGCATCTGCATGCGTCTTATACTTCAACATAGTCGGTGTACCTTCTAATACATCATCTGTGATCAGATCCTCACGGATAATTGCGATCACAACACCTGCAGGTCCGACATTTTTCTGAACACCGCCGTAGATAACGCCGTATTTTGACACATCTACCGGTTCAGACAGGAAACAGGATGATACATCTGCCACCAGTGTCTTTCCTTTGGTATTCGGAAGCTCTTTGAACTTCGTACCATAAATCGTATTATTCTCGCAGATATATACATAATCTGCATCTTCAGAGATATCGAGGTCTGAGCAGTCCGGAATATAAGAAAATGTCTTATCTTCGGAAGATGCGATCACATGGACCTCTCCGTATTTTTCTGCTTCTTTGGCTGCCTTTTTCGCCCACTGTCCGGTTACGATATAGTCAGCCACTTTATTCTTCATCAGATTCATAGGAATCATGGCAAATTGCTGAGACGCTCCGCCCTGTAAAAATAATACTTTATAGTTATCCGGGATATGCATCAGTTCACGGATATCGGCTTCTGCTGTCTCAATAATCTCCTGGAACACCGATGAACGGTGACTCATTTCCATAACCGACATTCCACAGCCCTGATAGTCTAACATCTCTGCTGCTGCTTCTTTTAATACTTCTTCCGGCAATACGGCCGGGCCTGCTGAAAAATTGTACACTCTGCTCATTGTTGTTCCTCCACTTTCCTTTACTTTTTTCTTTTACTATTCTGCATTTTTTGCTTCCAGGTCTTTTTCATCAAAAGCTTCATTGATCGGGGCGCCAGGGGCAACCATCGGCCATACCTTGTCATCACTGTCAATCTGGCAGTCGATCACCACCGGATGTCCGCTCTTTAACGCGTTCGCAAATGCTTCTTTGAATTCTTCCTGGGTTGCCACACGTACTCCTTCTGCTCCCATAGCTTCTGCAAGTTTTACAAAATCTACGGCATCATTTAGTACAGTAGCCGAGTAACGCTGTCCGTAGAACAGGTTCTGCCACTGGCGGACCATACCAAGTACATGGTTGTTAATCACTACCTGGATCACCGGAATATTATGGCGTGCCGCGGTAGCGATCTCATTCATATTCATACGGAAACATCCGTCACCTGCAATATTGACAACGGTCTTTTCCGGTCTTCCGACCTTGGCTCCAAGTGAAGCTCCAAGACCATATCCCATGGTTCCAAGTCCTCCTGAGGTAAGGAGTGTTCTTGGCTCTGTATATTTATAATACTGTGCTGCCCACATCTGGTGCTGTCCGACTTCTGTCGAAATGATTGCTTCACCATTTGTCTGACGGTAGATCTCTTCTACAACAAACGGTCCACTGAGCACATCCGGATGATAGGTCATCGGATATTTCTCTTTGTAAGACATGATCTGTTCTACCCATGCCTTGTGATCCTGCTGTTCCAGACGCTCATTCATCTTCTGAAGAACGACTTTCAGATCACCGACCACACCTTCTGTGATCAGAATATTTTTATTCATCTCTGCAGCATCTACATCAAACTGTAAGATTTTTGCATTCTGGGCAAATTTCTTTGCATTTCCTGTTACACGGTCACTGAATCTTGCTCCTGCGACAATCAAAAGATCACATTCACTGACTCCGTAGTTGGATGCCTTTGTTCCATGCATTCCGAGCATTCCGGTATATCTCTCATCAGTTCCCGGGAAAGCTCCTTTCCCCATCAGAGAATCTGTTACCGGTGCATCTACCTTCTGTGCAAATTCATAAAGTTCTTTACTTGCCTCAGAAAGAACAGCTCCACCACCTACGAAAATATATGGTCTCTGCGCTTCTTTGATCATCTCAACAGCTTTCTTGAGATCCTCTTCTTCTGAATGGATTACCTCTCGGTTATATACACCTGGATATTCCTTCTCATACTCTGTAACTTTCGCAGTAACATCCTTCGGAATATCGATCAGCACCGGCCCCGGTCTTCCAGTCTTAGCAATACGAAAAGCTTTTCTGATTGTTTCTGCAAGTTTTGTTACATCTTTAACGATATAACTGTATTTTGTAATTGGCATTGTTACTCCAGCAATGTCGATCTCCTGAAAACTGTCTTTTCCAAGTAATGGGACACCGACATTACATGTAATTGCAACAATCGGTATAGAATCCATATATGCTGTTGCGATTCCTGTTACAAGATTTGTTGCGCCCGGTCCGCTTGTTGCAAGGCAGACCCCCACTTTTCCTGTAGCTCTCGCATATCCGTCAGCCGCATGTGCTGCCCCCTGCTCATGAGAAGTCAGGATGTGACGGATCTCATCACGGTGTTTATAAAGTTCATCATATACATTTAAAATTGCTCCACCCGGATAGCCAAATACAGTGTCAACGCCTTGTTCTTTCAGACATTCGATCACGATTTCTGCTCCATTTAACTGCATGACGTACTCTCCTCCTGGTTCTTTATTTTATTTTGCCTTCGGTACTTCGAGAATTGCTCCGCGGTTACCTGATGTTACCATAGAAGCATATCTTGCGAGGTATCCTGTCTTAACCTTAGGTTCTCTTGGCTGCCATTTTGCTTTTCTTGCTGCCAGTTCTTCATCCGATACATCCAGCTCTAATTTCAGTTCCGGAATATTGATCTTGATAATATCTCCCTCTTCTACCAGTGCGATCGGTCCGCCAACTGCTGCCTCCGGTGATACGTGTCCGATAGAAGCACCTCTGGATGCTCCGCTGAATCTTCCATCTGTGATAAGAGCTACTGTAGACCCAAGTCCGTATCCTGCAATCGCAGATGTAGGATTGAGCATCTCTCTCATTCCAGGGCCGCCTTTTGGTCCCTCGTAACGGATTACAATAACATCTCCAGGATTGATCTTTCCTGTCTTGATTGCTTCTGTCGCTTCTTCATCACTCTCGAAGATTCTTGCCGGTCCTTCATGTACAAGCATCTCATCACATACTGCAGAACGTTTTACAACACTTCCGTCCGGTGCAAGATTTCCTTTCAATACAGCAAGTCCGCCTGTCTGAGTATATGGGTTGTCGATTGGACGGATAACTTCCGGATTCTTATTCTCACATCCGGCAATATTCTCTCCTACTGTCTTTCCTGTTACAGTCATGCAGTCTGTGTGAAGAAGTCCCTTCTTATTCAGCTCATTCATAACTGCATAAACTCCGCCTGCTTCGTTCAGATCTTCAATATAAGTATGACCTGCCGGTGCAAGATGACAAAGGTTTGGAGTCTTCTCGCTGATCGCATTTGCAAAATCAATCTCGAAATCCATACCAATCTCATGTGCGATTGCCGGAAGGTGAAGCATGCTGTTTGTAGAGCATCCAAGTGCCATATCAACTGTAAGTGCATTGAGGATTGCATCTTCTGTCATAATATCTCTCGGGCGGATATTCTTTCTTACAAGCTCCATCACCTGCATACCTGCATGCTTTGCAAGCTGGATTCTTGCAGAATAAACAGCTGGGATTGTTCCATTTCCTTTCAGCCCCATACCAAGAGCCTCTGTCAGACAGTTCATACTGTTTGCCGTATACATACCGGAACAGGATCCGCAAGTCGGACATGCTTTATTCTCAAATTCGCAAATGTCTTCGTCATTCATCTTTCCGGCTGCATAAGAACCTACTGCTTCAAACATACTGGAAAGACTTGTTTTACTTCCCTTTACATGTCCTGCAAGCATCGGTCCGCCGCTTACAAATACTGTCGGTACATTCACACGGGCAGCTGCCATCAGAAGTCCCGGTACATTCTTGTCACAGTTTGGAATCATTACAAGTCCGTCAAACTGATGTGCCATAGCAAGAGCTTCTGTAGAATCTGCGATCAGATCTCTTGTTACGAGAGAATATTTCATACCGATATGTCCCATAGCAATACCATCACAGACAGCAATTGCAGGAACCATGATTGGTGTTCCTCCGGCCATTGCCACGCCAAGTTTAACTGCTTCTGTGATCTTATCCAGATTCATGTGCCCCGGTACAATCTCATTATAAGAACTTACAACACCGATCAGTGGACGATCTAATTCCTCTTCTGTAAGTCCCAGTGCATTAAACAGAGAACGATGTGGTGCCTGCTGAATTCCTTTTTTAACTGTATCACTTCTCATTTTAAAATCCTCTCTTTCTGTAACAACTGCTAATTACTTAATATATTCGCAGATCTTATCTCCCATCTGGGCTGTTCCGATCTGTTCTTTTCCTTCAGACATAATGTCGATTGTACGGTATCCGTCTTTTAATACTGCTGCAACAGCATTTTCAATCGCATCTGCCTCTTTATCAAGATCAAATGAAAATCTCAGCATCATTGCTGCTGAAAGAATTGTTGCGATCGGGTTTGCGATTCCCTTTCCGGCGATATCCGGTGCTGAACCGCCACTTGGTTCATACAGACCGAATTTTGTATCATTCAGGCTTGCGCTGGAAAGCATACCGATAGAACCGGTTACCATACTTGCCTCGTCGGAAAGGATGTCCCCGAACATGTTCTCTGTCAGAATAACATCAAACTGTTTCGGATCTTTTACCAGCTGCATTGCACAGTTGTCTACTAACATATGTTCATAAGTAACTTCCGGATAATCCTTCGCTACTTCTTCTACGATTTTTCTCCAAAGTCTGGAAGAATCCAGTACATTTGCCTTGTCAACACTTGTTACTTTTTTACGGCGTTTCATGGCAATATCAAAACCTTTGATGGCGATTCTGCGAATCTCATTCTCAGTATATGTAAGAGTATCTACCGCTGTCACTACACCATCTACCTCACTGGTCTTGCGGGCTCCGAAATAGAGTCCTCCGGTCAGCTCACGCATGATCATCATATCAAAACCTGTGCCGATGATATCATCGCGCAACGGACATGCCTCTTTTAATTCTTCATAAAGATATGCCGGTCTTAAGTTTGCAAATAAATTCAATGACTTACGTAATTTCAGTAAGCCTGCTTCCGGACGTTTCTCCGGCGGAAGTTTGTACCATGGGGAAGTGCTTGTGTTTCCACCAATAGAGCCCATTAAAACCGCATCAGAATGCAATGCCTGCTCAATGGCATGGTCAGTCAGCGGCTCACCGGTCGCGTCAATGGAACATCCTCCCATTAAAATGTCTTCATACTCAAATTCATGTCCGAATTTGTCAGCCACACAGTTTAATACTTTCTGTGCCTCGGCT
>ENA-OPBS01002245-OPBS01002245.1-human-gut-metagenome-genome-assembly--contig:-NODE-2245-length-13768-cov-2.743528_pt1 | contig 13768 bp, 11 predicted proteins | sample MGYA00241074_ERZ501463 | MGnify/ENA primary metagenome ERZ501463 (study PRJEB25962, sample SAMEA2042578) | human gut metagenome | biome: human gut; feature: human-associated habitat; material: faeces...
GGAGCGCGGGCGCCGCGGCTCCACGGAGAACGTGCCCGGCATCGTCGGCTTCGCGCGCGCCGCCGAATTGGCGGTCGACGAGCTTGCCCCCGAGCATAACCGCCAGCTCGCCCTGCGCGACCATGCCATCCGGCGCATCCTCGCGGAGATCCCCTCGGCCAAGCTCAACGGCAGCTGGGAGAGCCGCCTGGCCAACAACGTGAACTTCTCCTTCGAGTTCATCGAGGGCGAAGGCATGCTGCTGCAGCTGGCCGCCCGGGGCATCTGCGTGTCCTCCGGGAGCGCCTGCACCTCCGGCTCGCTGGATCCGAGCCATGTGCTTCTGGCCATCGGCCTTCCCCACGAGATCGCCCACGGATCGCTGCGCCTGACGCTCGGCCGCGACACCACCCTGGCCGACATCGACTTCGCCGTGGACTCGCTTAAGGCCACGTTGCAGAACCTGCGCATGATGAGCCCCCTGTACGAGGACTTCCAGCAGGGCAAGGTGGAATCGGTCATCGAGCGCTTCAAGGCCGACGGCTTCCCCTACGCAAACTAGCACCACCCGTCACCTCCTTCAGCATCCTCCCCACCAAAAGAAAGAGAGAATCCCCCATGGCCATGAACTACTCCGACAAAGTGATGGAGCACTTCACCAACCCCCAGAACGTCGGCGAGATCGAGAACGCGAGCGGCTGCGGCACCGTGGGCAACGCGGTGTGCGGCGACATCATGCGCGTGGACCTCGACGAGAACAATGTCATTCAGGACGCGAAGTTCAAGACCTTCGGCTGCGGCGCCGCCATCGCCACGAGCTCTATGGCGACCGTGCTCGTGAAGGGCAAGACGGTGCAGGAGGCCCTTAAGGTCACGAACAAGGCCGTCATGGAGGCCCTGGACGGGCTGCCCCCGGTGAAGGTGCACTGCTCGCTTCTGGCCGAGGAGGCCATCCATGCGGCGCTGTGGGACTACGCCGAGAAGAACGGCATCGTCATCGAGGGCCTGGAGAAGCCCGTGAGCGACATCTCCGAGCACGACCACGGCCACGACGACGAGGACGACGAGTAGCGAGGGTTAAGGGAGGGCCGGAAGAGCCGGCGGCACATTACGGCTCCAAAAGCCCTGTCATAAAGATGGGTAGATACAGCACGTCACCATCGCGGTGAAGATTACATTCCGCAAGTACCAGGGCGCGATCGATTCCGTAGCCCTTCGTTGCCAGTGCGTTATCGAGCGCCGCGTGGGACTTAAAGCTCTTGCCCGATTTGACCTCGATAGCAAGCACTTCCCCATCGAGCGTCTCCTCAACAAAATCGAGCTCGCCGACCTTTTTAGACGTAAAGTAGCGCAATCTGAATCCGTGGGCCTTGAGCTCTTGCGCGACAAAGCCCTCGAATGCCGCCCCCATATTCATGCCAAAGGGGCCTTCTGCCTCTCCATCAAAAACTCCTTGGGCAACCTTCTTGGAATATGAGGACATGAGCATTCCGGTGTCCAAGTAAAACAGCTTAAACAGATTTCGCTGCTCCCCCATTAAAAGAGGCGCTACCGGAGCTGTCACGTTATACACGGGAAGCGCAACACCCGCCTCCGAAAGCCAAAGAAAATGGTCTGTCACCTGCGAAAAACGCTTAACACCGCTAATCGACGACAGCTTGAATCGCTTGTTTTTTGAACCGGCCTCGCTGGGAATCAAATCATAGATATCGCGAATAACCAAGCGTAGCTCGGGCGGAGCGTACTTTGCGATGTCATCGCGATACAGGGCGTGAAGATCGCGGTGGATGTTTCGAACCTCGTCGACATTGCGCGTCGCCAAGAAGGAATTGACCGCGTCGGGCATGCCTCCCACCACCACATACTGATGGAACAGATCGAGCAAGCGGTCATACAGGTAGCCGGGGAGCTCCTCCTCATCCTTTAGACAGCCCCTGAGCATGTCAAACACGCTGGCACCAACGCCATTTGCCCAGCAAAACTCTTCAAAGTCGAGCGGGTACATCTGGACCTGCTCGACATACCCCACCGGCAGGGAATCGATGCCCTCGAGCTCAACGCCAAGGAGCGATCCGGTAAGGATGTATCGAAAGTCGCCGCGCTGGACCAGGTATTTGATAAACGTCACCACGTTGGGGCATCGCTGCACCTCGTCGATAACCACGACGGTCTTGTTCGCAACCATCGGCTGCGTCGCAGCGATAGACATGCGCATAAGCAGGTCATCCGCACTTTTCGCCGCCAAAAACGAATCACGCACGGACGCGTCGGCGATAAGGTCGAACGTCACGACATTTTCGAACGATTCGTTTGCAAAGACGTTGACCAGATATGACTTTCCTACCTGTCGGGCGCCCTTGACCAAAAGAGCCTTGTTAGGCGACGAGGCAAGCCAAGATTCAAACTGTGCTTTCGCTTTTCTCTGCAGCATAAGTGCATCCCTTATTACGTGCTGTTTTAGCACTAGGATACACTTTTCCGAGGTTGTTAGGTGCTCATTTCGACACTTTTTCGAAGTTCTAAAGTGTGCATTACGACACTTTTCCGTACTTTTACACGGGATATTTCGACACTTTTTCGAATTTAAGCCTAACAGCAGCCGGCGAAATCAAGCGCCGCTTGCACGTCATTTCGCAGGCGGCGCTTGATTTCTGTCCGTACACGTTGATAGACTTTCTCTTGCCCGCAAGGAGCGGGCGCGTTTTATCCAGAGTCGGGGTAGAGAGTTGGCTCCACGATCCCGACGCCAACCGGCCAAGAGGCACGGTGGCCCTGCCAACATCGATGAAAGGAGTCCGTATGGACAATTTCTCTGTGCGCAGCGAGCGCAACTTCCACAACCTGGCAGCCAAACCAAAACGAATGCATCTTCTGGACAAGCCGAATGGCTACGCCTCGGCTTTGGTCAAAAGCAGTCTCTCCCACCAGATGCGCTTTACGGTGCAAAAGCTCGAGGAAGAGCTCTGTGCTGCTGGCGAGCCACATGTGCTGCAGATCAAGCTGCTTGGAGACGACTCGCGCGAGCCGTCGAGTTGGAAGCTCTTTGCAGACGGCACGTGCGTCGCGGACGGCTCGGGTGACTTTGCCCGCGAGTGTTTCTGCGAGGGAGCCGAGGTATTCCTGGACCTGTGCCGCGACGCCGTCGAGGCTGCCGAGCTGCGCCAGTGGAGCCAGAGGGAGTACGAGCTGCCGAGTGCAGCGCGCGGGATTGCGGGGGCTTAGACGAAAGCAGGATACATCATGATGACGTGCAGCCGTAGCACACCGCCGCTCAAACTGCACGATGTCAAAAGGCTGGCACTTGTGTATGCCTTTGACAGTCCGAAAGCGCTAGCGAAGTTCATTGATACCGCGGCTAGATACGCAGCAGTAAAGAGATGTTGAATACAAAAGAGGCCTCCCATCTCTAACACAACCAGAAATGGGAGGCCCTTCATATCCGAAGCCCCTCTCAAGCAAGGCAATTGCAAGTCAGCCTATTCGGCATCCTTGAACTCATTTCTTCCGGTTCGGCAGGAGGCAAAAATGAAGCGGTTGTATGCGGCTTTGGCAGTTGTGATTGCGTTCATAGCCCTCATTCTTCTCGCCAGCAGCATTGGCATCATCCGCATCAGGCTTTAGCTCGCCATCAGATACCTCGCACCCATCTCTAATGGATCCAACACTTCAGGATAAACACAGATACTCGAGCGCTTGTGCTACATGAAAGCACAGAGAGGCCCGCGCCCGAACCGCCACAGCTCGGAACGCGGGCTTCAGCAACTAATTCTTTTCGGATAATCCCAATCCGGTAATCTCCTGATAGCGCCGCTTCAACGTATACGCATCGGGAAGCCTCGAGATCCTCTGATGAATTAACTCATTAAAATCCGTCAGATTTCCGATTACGACATCGATGCCGCCGGCAGCGTTGAGCAAGTCGACGTACGTCATAAAGCGAAACTCGAATGGAATGCCCTCGATTTCCTTTGTGCATCCATCATGAAAGTCGATCAGTCTCGAAACGTCATGGGCAACGTACGTGACTCTAACGGTCATGTCGTAGGGTTCGTTGCGCAACTTCGCCTCGCGCTCGTGGTAGCGCACAGTTTCATGCAGGGAGTTAATGTGCGCCTGAATGTACTCATCCCGCAGACCGCCACCGTGTGCCTCATAGGCCTCGATATGTGCACGATTTGAAAGGTCCAAGTATTCAACATCGCCATATTTGCGCCCCGAAGCGTTCGTCTCGTTCACAGAAGAGCCGAGACCCCTTGCGAACCAGCCCTCTTCCGGATGAATGCAGCGGGTAAGGAAGTCCACCAGCCTCTGATCGAGAACGCCCTTGGTTAAACTGCTTGAAATCCCCACGCGCATGACAAAAGCATTGATGGAATCGACGCCAATCGACTCCAAAGGCGTCTTTGTTTGACGAGAATCGGCAATGAGAATCAAATAACAACGAATAATGTGAGCAACGCGTCTTCTCGTCGTGTAGGGCAACTCTGCCAGGATGCTAAAGACATCGGCAAGCAAAATCGAGCCGTTCCCAGTCTGCCGGGAGAGTTTCGTTTCGGCCCATGCTTCATCAAGTGAATAGACGGACTTGGCGTTGTTGAGGTATGGATTCTCCTGAGTGGGATGATACATGGAGTTCCAAAGCGCCTTTACGTTGCTCGAACGGGGCGTGCATTCGTAAATCGCCCTGCCGGGGAATCTGTCAACCATCTCAAGCGTAAGCAACTCAAAGTAGAGCATAAACTGGTACGGCTCAAAAGGAATGAGGCCCAAGTCGATAACATCGTCGGCAAGCGTATCGCATCTCGAAAACGATCCGAGAAGGCCTCGGAAAGTTTCTCCAGCGACGTCAGGTTCGATATCACCAAACAGGGAGGCGACGTCTGAAACGTCAGTTTCATGTATTCCGGCGATCCTCTCAGAATCGAAGGGCGGGTCAATACCGATAGAACTGATTACAGCATTGATGGCGTCGAAAGTTGCGGCAGGAACGTTAAGAATGCCTCTGATCCTATCGAGACCGAGGTGTTGCTCCACGACAAGGGTACGAATGAGCGGAGCACAGCCAATCAAAGCGATCGCATGGCTCCTTGCCATGAACTGCTTCTCCTCGAGTTTTTCTTCGAGCTTGAAGTAGCCGATCGCGAGCTCTTCCATTTCATGGTCGACGCCAACCGCGGCGCTAATGACGTCCTTCAATTCCTTTGAGGGACCATCGTGGTTCTCAAGCCAAAAGCTCCACATCTCGCTGAATCGATCGGAGACCTCTTCGACGGGAATCCTGGATTCCTCGGGGCCGTTCTCGTAATAGTCCACGACCAGCTCCGCGGCGCGCTCCATCGAGTTCGGATCTATAGGCAGAGACGCCGCTAGAAGCGTTTCACATATATCGGAAATGTTTGTCATGCTACTCATTCACACGCTCCCATAAAGGTTGAGGCTCATAAGCGATAAGGCCATCAAGGTCGTCGCTTACCGCATTGAAGGTTAATCCGCAGGCACAAAGCACTTGAGAAAGCTCAGAGACAGTTATGCGCTTGGAGCCGCTTTCCAGTTTCGAAATCGACGCTTGCTGGCATCCCGTTGCCTCAGCGAGTGCCGCCTGTGACATCCCGGAGCGTCTCCGCCATTTAGCGATAAGTCTCCCGAGAGAAAGATTGAAGTCTTCCACAAACGCCCCTTTCCGGCAGCAACCCATGCTTGTATATGATATCATCCCATGAGCTCATTCCATATTGGAATGAGCTCTACTATTCAGGAGGATTGCTTTAATGAAGCGTTTCGTCAGCCTTTATTCGGGAGCGGGCGGTCTCGACCTCGGCTTCATCGCCGCCGGGTTCACCCCCGTATTTGCGAACGATATCAACCCGGACGCCATGAAAACCTACGCTGCCGCGATGGACGCGATCTCGAAGAAGACCGGCAAAACACTGAGCCACAGGATAGTCACGGGGGATATCAGGGAGGTTGAGGAACTGCCCGGAAGGGGTTCGGCGGAACTAGTCATTGGAGGACCGCCCTGTCAGGGCTTCTCGGTCGCGGGGAAGATGGACCCGAACGACCCCCGCTCGCGTCACGTCTTCGACTTCCTCGGCATGGTCGAGAGGGTCCAGCCCCAAGCGTTCGTGATGGAGAACGTCAAGGCACTCGCCAAGAACAAGCGCTGGGCTGGAACTATCGCCGACATCCGCAAGAAGGCGGAAGAGATTGGCTACAAAACCAACCTTGAGGTGCTGAACAGCGCCAATTACGGCGTCCCGCAGACCAGAGAGCGTATGTTCCTCGTCGGGATCAAGGACCCCTGCATCGAGTACAACTACCCGCAGCCGACAGTCAAGGAATGGGTGGGTGTGGCCGACGCCCTGCGCGGGCTGCCCCCTCTCGGCGAGCCGGGCAATGATCAGACTTGCAAGGCGAAGGTAACTACGGCAAAAAGCCCCGTGCTCCGTCCGTCGCCGTTTGCAGGCATGCTGTTCAACGGCCAAGGCCGCCCAATGGACATGGACAAGCCCGCGCCGACGCTTCCCGCCTCAATGGGCGGAAACAGAACGCCGATTGTCGATCAAGAGACGCTCGAAACCGGAGCGACCCAATGGGTCGAGAAATACCACGAAGAGCTTCAGAAAGGCGGGAAAGTAGCCGATAGCGTTCCTCCTCGCCTTCGCCGCATCTCGGTCCAGGAAGCCGCCACCATACAGACATTCCCGAGGGATATGCCTTGGTATGGTTCGCAATGCTCCCGCTATCGGCAAATTGGAAACGCCGTTCCTCCCAAGATGGCTTTTGCGGTTGCGCAATCTGTCGCAGAAGCCCTTGGCATGGATATAGACGCAAACCCCTCTCTGCTTGACGAGCTAGGGTAGGCAATAAGGGTCCGCAATGTGGCTACCGCTCCAAAACTTTGCCGAGGGTTTCGTCCAAGCTCTCTCACTCGAGATCTGCAAGGTTCAGTCGATAGCTCAAATCGCGAATGCGATCCGGAACGTCCTTGAGGAAGTTGTTAGTCCTGGCAGAATAGCATCGTATATCACGAACGAGATAAGCAGTATTAAGCCCCTTTTCATCTGCCCTGAGAAGCTGCTACAGGTTCATGACGCTGGTCGTTCAACCATATGTCCCGCAAAAGGGCATACGGCCTTTAATTTGCATCAGATTCTAAACGTCACGCATGAAAAATCAGCGAGGCCCCAAGTTAAAGCGAGAGCCGAACTCACTCACGACACGCTACAGCCGTGAACCCTCCAAGCCCGCAAGCCGTTCAGATGTTCCAAATGATATACAGCTTGAAACCTGGCGACTTGAATCGAAGGTCATTCCTGGGACTATCGGTAGGCAGCCTATCTGCATGCGTTGATCTATCAAATTGGCCTTGATGCCAAGGTATATCCAGCACTCGACCGCCGTTCTTAGCACATCTCCCTACCTTCCCTCCGCCTTCAGCTTCAGCAGCAGGTCGCCCAGCTCGGAGCACTTGCTGGAAAGGCACGTCTGGGACCGCTCGCCCATCCCCCACCGCTGGCGGACTTCCTGGGCGCGCGGGCTCACGCGGTAGTCCCCATCCATCATCTGCTTGAATAACTTGGCGGTTACGCGCGCATCGACAAGGGCGCTGTGGGCGTGGCCCGTCGACTCGTCGAACTCGATACCAAACCACGTCGCCGCGTCGCCCAACGAGACGCGCCCGTGGCTGCCAACGTCCATGATCGAGGTGTAAAACGCCTGCAGGTCGGCCCAGTCCGTAGGAAATGCGGAAAGGTCGATGTGCTTTGCCTGGCACTCGGTCAAAAGCTGTCGCCGGTCCGCCCCGCTCCAGCAGACCACCTGGGCGGAGTAGCGACCGATCCAATCGTTGAGCCTTTTGATCACCATGTAGAGCGGATCGGCCATCGCGGTGTCCACGGCCGATATCCCTGTGAGCTCGCGGACGGGGAACGCAACGCCTTCGGTAAATTCTGTCTGCACAAACTGCGAGAACTCGCCCATAACGTTGCCGTGGTAATCGAGCTTGACGGCGCCGACCTCGATAATCTCGTTGCGCAGTCCACGGCGCTGGCGCTGCTTTGGCACCGGCGCAAACTCAAAGTCCAGCACGATCTGGCGCGCAAAGTTCGTCGTATCGATAGCCGAGATACACGACGTCTTTTCAGCTGACACGGTTATGGCCTCTCTCCGTCAAATGCCGCTCGTTACATAAGCGGCTACATTGCCGTAAGGATAGGCGCTCGTGCGGACATGAAAGCGGGACGCAATACCATGCGCTGGTCGCACGCCATGCGGACGGCCCCAAGAGAATCGCCCGCTCTATTCAAATGCATGAAAAAGATTGAGGCCCGGTGACTTGAATCAGAGGTCATCCCGGGCCCATCAGAGCTCACAGAGCTCTTGGTTGCTTTGGTCTCGCTTTTCACGGCGTTTGTCGGGCTTTCCGAGGCACTCAAGCAGCGTTCGAAGCATAACAAGTCACTACAATTAAGGCTTTGACCCCTTGACCAAGCAACGGCGCTGCCCAGCTATCACCCTTGGGCTGCCGTCAACTTTATTCTATCCGCGAGCATCTGGTTTACCAAATGGATTTTCGGTAAAGGAAGCACGGCACGCCCGCAAAACCACTACGCCCCAAGTGCCGCCATGGGAATCACCGCCACGCCGTCGTCGCGTGTGTAGGCAATGCTCCCCTTTCCAACCACGACCGCCAAAAACGCCGGCGCGGCATTCTGGGCGGCAGGATTGGAGAGCACTTTCCTCTCCAGCGCCTTGAGATTTCTCGCTCCATCGTCTGCTTTCGCATCACTCAGCTTGACCTCGATGGCTCCCCAGCGCCCGTCGTGCTCAACGATCAGATCGACCTCAAGGCCCTTCTCATCTCGGAAATAATGGACACTGTTGTCGACACCGCCGTAGGTGGAAAGGAACACGCGCACGTCGCGCAGGACGAGATTCTCAAAGAGCATCCCCAGCGTTTGCATATCGCCAAGCAGCCGCTCAGGGGTAGCCCCCAGCAACGCCGCCGCAAGTGACGGGTCACAGAAGTAGCGCTTGGGGCGCACGCGAACGCGGGCCTTCGAGCGCATGGGCGGCTCCCATCCGCACAGGTCCTCGGTCAGCTTGAGCCTGTTGAAGAGGTCCAAGTACGCAGCGATGGTCCTCTCGTCGGGGCCCGCCTCACCGTACGAGGCGTCCTTTACGAGCGTCTTGTACGTGACAGCCTGGCTCTCGTTCATGGCAAGAGCTCGCAAAAGGCCGTGTGCAAGCTCGGGCGACATGCCCTCGTCCAGCACGTTGACGTCGAGCACCGAGTGCACGTACTGGCTTGCCGTCTCTCGCGCAAGATCTTCCGAAAGCCCAAGATTTGCAGGCCAACCGCCCCTGCAGCACCAGCGGGCGACGTCATCCACCGTGCTCTCGCGACGCTGAGGGGCAAAATCCTCGCCCTTAAAGAGGCTTGCCAGTGACACGAGCGGCTCGCCGTCGCCCGACTCACACAGGGCCATGGGGCGCATTGACAGACGGGCGATCCTACCCGTGCCGGAATGACGAACATGGCTGCGCTCCTCGCTTTTGAGCGCGGTCGAGCCCGTGAGCAAAAGTGTCCCCCGTTCGTTGCCGCTCGCGTCCACGAAACGCCGGGCGGCATCCCAAACCTCGGGCACCTCCTGCCATTCATCGACCAGGTGTGGCGCATCGCCGATGAGCGCCAGGCTTGGGTCGACCTCTGCCGCCGCACGCTGCGCAGGCTCATCGAGCCTGGAGACGCTCGCCGAGCGAGAGAGCGCCGTCCAGGTCTTGCCGCACCATTTGGGGCCGTTGATCTCCACACAGCCAAACGCCCGCATAAGGGTGTCGAGGCGCTCCTCTATGAGCCGGGGCCTATATCCCTTTTGGGTCAATCTCTTTGGTGCATCCATAGACGGCCGTCCCTCTCTATCACGCGATATGCGAAATTACGCCATTCTCAATGCTGATTTTACGCTACTTTCAATGTAGTTTTTACGCCATGACAGATGTAGTTTTTACGCCATTTTCATTGAAGGTTTTACGCTTGGCATCCTTAGCGCGACCCATTCCGAGCATCACATCAGAGCGTGCTTGGTTATCTCCGCTCGCACATCTCGGCAAACGAAATCAGCTTGGCATCTCCCCTGCTCGCCGCAGCTTCCTGACATCCTTGCGTAAAGCCTCGCTTCGAGAAGATCGCATAGCTTTTGTGCTGCCGCCTAAAGAGCTCGCTTCGGTATACGAGCTTTTGCAGCACGTCTTCGTCCGCCGGTTCATTGCGCCATTTGCACTCCGCAAACAGCGCAGTGCCCTCGCCATCGTCAACAATCAAGTCGATTTCTTCCTGCGTATGTGTGCGATTGTCCGTCCCCCACCAGCGCCCGACGCTCGCCGGAACCACATCGAGCTGGCCCGCGCGCGCGAGTTCGTACACGTATTGCCTGCATATAAGCTCAAAGACCGTACCCATGTAATCCGATACGTGCGGCTCAATGCGCTTATACGCCATCTCGGCCATATCGTTTTGAATCAGCCCGATGTTCTGCGGAACAAACTTGTACCAGAACCTAAACATCTGGTCGCTCAGCAGATACACGACTCGCTTATTGCTCGTCTCGTTTAGGGGCAGCTCGCGCTCGACAATCCCAAGCGACGCCAGCTTATCAACATAGCTCTTTACGTTGCTCGCAGGGATTCCCGTAGAGCTCGCAATCTCCGAGATCTTCGAGCGCCCCTGAGCAATTGCTTGCACGATCGCATCATATTGCTCGGGATTGCGGCACTCTTGCAACAGCAGGTTACTCGGCTCCTCAAAGAGATAGCCCGTAGGAGTAAGAAAAAGACGTTTGATGTTGTCCTTGAGCGGTGCGGCAGGATCGACTTTCTCGATATATGCAGGAATGCCGCCCGTCATGCCATAGCAAACCGCAGCGTCTTCGCGACCCATGCTCTGCCACAGGCCGAGGGTCGTCGTAAAATCGAGCGGCATGATCTTAAACTGGGCCGTACGCCTACCGTATAGCGGACTCTCGTAGCCCAACACCTGTTCCTCCATAAACGAAAGAGACGAGCCGCATAGGATCAACATGAGCCTGGTCTCTTTGTACAAGTGGTCGATCTTGTCTTGCAGCAACGAGCTGATTTCGGGATTCGATTGGGCGAGATAGGGATACTCGTCAATCACGACAACCAAACGTTCCGTGCGAGCCATAGTGGCCAATGCATCGAACGCTTCGTCAAAACTACGAAACGACACGCCTGCAGCACCAACCGAACCCGCAAGTATCGCCTGGCTAAAGCCGTGCAGGTTTGCCTCTGCATTGGTACGACGAGCTTGAAAGTAAATAGCCTTCTTGCCTTGGATGAACTCTGTGATAAGGCGCGTTTTACCCACACGACGGCGGCCGTAAATCACAGGCATCTCAAAGGAGCCCGTGCCATACAGTCGATTGAGCTCGGACATTTCCACTGTTCTTCCGATAAACATAGGGCCATCCTTCCTTTACGTTATAGCTAGCTATATTATACCTTCCTAAAATATAGCTAGCTATAACGTAATTCGACAAGCGGAGCACGGAAAGGGGCGGTACACCCCCCGCACGTGGACCGTTCCGGAAAATATATCCCGTTCTGGAGCCAAAAACTGGGCCGTAGTTTCCGCCAAGCATCCCATCCGGAAAGCGTGTCCCGTTCTGAGCCTGAATTCTGGGATGCACTTTCCGCTGAAGCTTCTACCGGAAAATGCATCCCATTCTGAGCGTCGAATCCGGGACGCAGTTTCCGCATGCGGCTTCGTTAGGAAAGTTCATCCCGCTCTGAGGGCTCGTTCCGAGATGCAATTTCCGCTTGAGGCCCGATCCGGAAACGGTATCACACTATGGGGCCGAAATCTGGGACACAGTTTCCGCAGATACAAGGCGACAGTCCGCCGCCCTTATCACATGCCTTCAAATATGCGATCCAGAAACACAAAACAGCAGATAGAATGCTCTTTTTCAAAAAGTATACGTCCCGAAACTTACCAAGACTTCATATCCAGCTACCGTTCACGGTCGCCGATTACCGCCCACCGATTCAAACAAGAAATATGTCGCCAAAAGCAGGTCATCTACCTGCATGGTTAGATTTTGGTCAGCTTTTGGTCAGCTGAGCGGCAAGTTCCAGCTGATACGTTTTTGCTACCCAAAAGAAGGCGGTAGCTCATGACCCATTGCAATGACCAGTTCATCGACCAGCTGCTCACTCAAGCCGAACAAGAGGGGCGCTGTCTGATTCCCCCGAGTACGGCGATCCGAAAAGCGCTCCTTCGGCGCATCGGCAGCGCGGTCGTCTCCCCCATGCCGGGTTTGTTCGCGCGAAAAATGCGCTGGGATGAACTCAACCGAGCGCAACGCCATTGCGAAATCCTCCGCGCCCTTGCGATCATCCACCCCGATTGGACGTTCTGCTCGTTTTCGGCCGCCTGTCTGCTGGGGCTCGAGGTCTCGTGGCGACACCTGAACGTCGTGCATGTTTGCAGCTCGACAAAGCCGTCGGCTCGTCCGGGCGCACATATTCAGCGGCACCAGATTGAGCCGGCCGGAGCAATACGCAGAGCCGGCATATCGGTAACGCCGCCCATCCAAACGGTCACAGATTGCCTGTTGCAGACCGGTTTTGCCGACGGCATGTCCATTGCCGATTCGACGATCTTAAAGCTCGGCCTTGCGCGGGAACAGCTGATGGAGGCCGTTGAGCAACGAGCGACTGCCCGCAATGGTCGCGCGATTCGCACCGCCCTCACAACGCTTCGATATGCCGACGCCCGCGCCGAGAGCGGCGGGGATTCGGTCCCCCGAGCCGTCATGATCGAGACGGGCTTTGCGCCCGACTGGCTTCAATACGAGCTGACGGACCCCTTCGATTCGGCCAAGCCCATACGAACGGACTTTGCCTGGGAGCGCCAGGCGCGGGAACTCACGCTGGGCGAGCTCGACGGGCTCATCAAATATACCGACCAGACCATGCTGGCCGGACGCACCACCGCCGAGGCGCTCGTTGCCGAACGACAGCGCGAGGCGCACCTATCGCTCTACGGCCACCATCTGCTGCGCTTTACCATGAACGAGGTCCGCTCGGCAGGAATGCTCGCCAAAAAGCTGCAGACGGCAGGCATCCGGCAGACCGCTCTACCGACATGGCTCAACGAGGTGGACCTGTAGGAGCTGTTAGGCCACGCATCGCCGAATCGCATCCCCCCCCTATCTGGGCCGCGTTTTCCCAACGGCCACGCCAACGGAAAACGCGTCCCAGCCTGGACACTCAAAACGGGATGTACTTTCCGGATGGCGGGCCTAGCGGAAAGCGTATCCCGGAATCAGGTCTCGGAACGGGTCGTGCTTTCCGGTTGAGCCCTTCAGCGGAAACCGCATCCCGGAATAAACGCTCAAACTGGGATGCACTTTCCAAACGGCCGGCCAGCGGAAAACACATCCCATTCTGAGGCACGATTCCGGGACGCAGTTTCCGCATGCGGCCCCGTTGGGAAAGTTCATCCCGTTCCGAGGCTGGATTCCGGGACGCAGCTTCCGCATGCGGAGGTGCTCCAAACAAAAGGCCCCGGCTCGCGATGAAGCTAGGGCCAAAGGCGCAGCATATGCAGTTGATGCTGAGCGCGAGCAGCTCGTCAGTAATGGCTGTCCGCGCCCTACCCTACCCGCGGTTGCGGACGCGGCTGTAGGGCGTATCCACCATGGGCAGATCCGGACGCAGTTTGCCGTCGAATGCGCGATAGGCGTTCTGTACGGCGGGCGCCGTG
>ENA-OPBS01002264-OPBS01002264.1-human-gut-metagenome-genome-assembly--contig:-NODE-2264-length-13667-cov-3.356009_pt1 | contig 13667 bp, 7 predicted proteins | sample MGYA00241074_ERZ501463 | MGnify/ENA primary metagenome ERZ501463 (study PRJEB25962, sample SAMEA2042578) | human gut metagenome | biome: human gut; feature: human-associated habitat; material: faeces...
CCTTATATAGGTACGTGGATTGAAACGTATGTTGAAAGATTGTTTCATGTTTTTTACAATCAAGTCGTACCTTATATAGGTACGTGGATTGAAACGTATATCTCATCACATCTCATGGCTCTTGCGTCGTCGTACCTTATATAGGTACGTGGATTGAAACAAAAAGGTGACGAATATCTTTTGCCATTTCAGCGTCGTACCTTATATAGGTACGTGGATTGAAACGATAATCTCTTTATAGGAAAAACCGCGGAACTGATGTCGTACCTTATATAGGTACGTGGATTGAAACCGCGATATGTGGAGACGCGGTGGAGAAGGTTTCGGGTCGTACCTTATATAGGTACGTGGATTGAAACCCTCTCGATAATATAAGCGCAACTGACATGTTGAGTCGTACCTTATATAGGTACGTGGATTGAAACATCCTTACGAGCGCGGATATAAGCAGAACCGATACGTCGTACCTTATATAGGTACGTGGATTGAAACCCAGTACTTGTGGAAGATGACTTGGAGGATTTTGGTCGTACCTTATATAGGTACGTGGATTGAAACTGATAGGGACGAACGGGGACACGAGACCGTTGAGGTCGTACCTTATATAGGTACGTGGATTGAAACGGAAATGTAATAAACATGGATGTCCAGATCGAGAGTCGTACCTTATATAGGTACGTGGATTGAAACATTGTTATGTAAGCAATTAGGCATAGAGGATGTTTGTCGTACCTTATATAGGTACGTGGATTGAAACACAATGTGGGCTTGTCCTATGGTGTTAATGCCAGCGTCGTACCTTATATAGGTACGTGGATTGAAACTTTGGAGATGTCAGGAGTAAGTTTGTCGGATAGGAGTCGTACCTTATATAGGTACGTGGATTGAAACTTCAAATGCTATTATTGCTCTTTTTGGAGATATGTCGTACCTTATATAGGTACGTGGATTGAAACCCAGCTGCGCTACGGCGGACACTCCAGTCGCTAGTCGTACCTTATATAGGTACGTGGATTGAAACAAAATCAACTTTGAAGGCGTTACCGTCCTCGTCAGTCGTACCTTATATAGGTACGTGGATTGAAACTAAACGAGGTACAACAACACGAGAAATAGGAAGCTGTCGTACCTTATATAGGTACGTGGATTGAAACATTTTAGTCTGAATCGGAAACATCATAGGCATGGTCGTACCTTATATAGGTACGTGGATTGAAACTGACGGAACTTGACCTTGAGCATTTGGCCTTATAGTCGTACCTTATATAGGTACGTGGATTGAAACTGATAAAATTTTAGGGCAGATACATTTTGATTGTCGTACCTTATATAGGTACGTGGATTGAAACGTATTTTCGCAGTCGAGAACAGTATTTGAAAACTGTCGTACCTTATATAGGTACGTGGATTGAAACAATCAACGTACTACCAACTGCCTTTAATTTCCGATGTCGTACCTTATATAGGTACGTGGATTGAAACCGTAATACCACTATTATCCTTATCCTGAACAATTGGTCGTACCTTATATAGGTACGTGGATTGAAACTGAAATTAATGATATTAATGAGCATGTCAATCTTCGTCGTACCTTATATAGGTACGTGGATTGAAACAGTTGACAACCGGTACGCGTGTCCTTCGGAGTCTGTCGTACCTTATATAGGTACGTGCATTGGCCAGAAGTTGATACACGTGTCATAGCCGTCGCACCCGTAAAGGATGCGACGGTAATGTTATTGTTGTAATTCAGACACATTTCAATCCAAACGCACTATTATAACCAACTCAATCTGTAACACCTATCACATCAACAGTAGTTCCTCTACCCAAGCACCGTCCAAAACCAATCCGGCCCGTTCATCATAACACCTTCCATCTTCCAATATAAAAATCCCAGCATACACTCCCACTGTTCCCTGTTTACATAACTGTTCGAAATCCCATTTTCTAATGGATACGCTATACTGCTGTAGCTTACGTAACAACCAAAATTCCGGGCCAATCCGCTTCAGTTCCTCCAGTAAGGTTGCACCATCACCATAGCCGACCAAGATGGATACCGAGTCTTTATCGTCTATCAACCGGAACTTCTCTGCAGCAGTTGCAAACATAAAGTGCATTTCTGCAAAACCTTTATATAACAGACCTTTTATATTAGCCTTATCAAAGGTGTTACAATTGCTATAGAATAAGCTGAAATATTGAGCCATACACTCCGGAGAAAACAAGTCGCTCCCATCGGAAACAGACAGTATCTCCCGCAAAGCAGCCGCTCCCTTTCCCATCAAACCACGCAAAAGAGTATTCTCCAAATTAAAGACAAAAACCTGACCTAATTTACCCACATGATTCAATTTGCCTTCCCGGTTACATCTTCCTGCCGCCTGTATGATTGAATCCAGACCGGCAAAAGCACGGTATACTACAGGGAAATCAATATCTACCCCGGCTTCAACCAACTGCGTACTTATCACACGGACTGGTTCATTGTCCTTCAATTTCTGCTTGATCAATTTTATAACTTCCATGATATGCGCGGAGCACATCATACGCGACAAATGTAAAGTTCCTTCAGGCATCCGCCGGTAAAGCTCGCGCGCGTCCTTACGGGTATTTACAATACATAGCACACAATCATACCCGGACAGCTCGTCGGCAAGTTCATCGAAGTTAGTGGTTGTGCCTGGTTCCGGCCAATGCAGCTCCACCCGTTTAAAAGCCTCAAACAAATTATCATGCACAGAAGTAATTTCTGTCACGGGAGTTTTCAGTCCGTCAAAAGCCCCCGGTCCTGTTCCGATCCGACCGGAAAAAACGGGTAATGTGGCCGTAGTAAACAAAATACTGGCTTTAAAAGAGGCTTGCAAGCTCTGCAAGACATCCAGTATGGGGTGCAAAAACTCAACCGGTAACATCTGCGCCTCATCCAGAATAACAACAGAGTTACAGATATTATGCAATTTCCGGCATCGCGAAGTGCGGCAAGCATACAGCGATTCAAAGAACTGCACATTTGTCGTCACAATGATCGGAGCATCCCAATTTTCCGTTGCCAGCAAAGAAGGGGACCGTTCGTCGTTACTATCCTGTTGCAAATTACTATGATGCTCCACCACATTCTCCGCTCCGAAAATATCCCGGAGCACGGCAGCCGTCTGTACAATAATACTCGTATAAGGAATAACGATGATAATCCGTTTTTTTTTGTAACGAACGGCGTGGAGGAGTGCCCAAGCCATCGACGCCAATGTCTTTCCCCCACCTGTCGGAACTGTCAGGCTAAAAAAGCCGGGAAGGCTCTCGGCCATCTTCCGGCAACGGGACAGGATAGCCGCCCGTTTCTCATTGATGAAAGATGCTGGTGCATTTGCCGTAAGCGATTCCATATAGACATCAAACCGATCCTTCAACGTTTCCATAGAATCATATTGCCCACGCCTGGCTGCTTGTTCCGGATGCATAAACCGCTCCGTATCCAAGTAGTCGGCATCAACCAGGCAAGAGAACAACATGCGAATCCATTGATGTATATCCTTCTCAAAATCATCAATCAAAGGCTGGTCTAACGAAGCAACCACCTCTTGCATCTCTTCCGGTGCATCTTTCAGCATCTCCTGGTAGCAATCTGTTTTAGACAGACGTCTATTCAAATTGGCCTCCCCGGAAGAAGTCCAGTCCAGCAATCCCGAATGATGTCCGGCTATACAATAAGCCAATGGAGGATAATAACCCGGCAATTTTTCTCTCGCCAGAATCGCTCCAGCCGAGGAATGGTCGGGTTTATCCACTACTTTCTGTTCCACTGCCATGCCGGATGCGTTACGGATATAAGGTTGAAAACTATTCTTTGTATATTTCCCCATATCATGCCACCAGCCATTCTGCTTTCCCCAAGCCGCCGCCCCGAAAACAGATGCAAACGATTCGCTTAATGTGGCCGTACCGACTGAATGTTCCTTCACCGTCTGTATCCGGAAAGCATCCTCTTCTACTCTGACATGCGCTATAAAATCTTGTTCTTTCATCATTTCATATAATAATTTTCTGCTATCCATTCGCCATTTGCAATAGCGACCTATAAGTAGCTATATAACAATCTATTACTTCATTGCAAACTCTTTTTCATTTGCAATAACATTTGTTATCCACCCTACATTATCCCACCTTCACCACCGAATAGCAAGTTCCTTTCATCGTGCGGCGTGAAGGGATCTTATTCTTCTGGAGCAGGCGGCCGAAGTAGGTCAACCGTTTATTGCCCAACTTAATGCCACTTTCACTTTGCAGATACTGGAGAATTTCAATGGCGGATAATTCCAGACTCTCCTCTCCCGGCCGGGCGGCACGAAAGTACTGAAGAAACAACTGTTCTTCGACAGGCAGTTGCTGGAATACTTCATTGTTACGAGTTGTCGAGAACTCCTCTTCGGAAGTAAACCAATAACGTTCGCCATTCTTTAAAGCAGCCACTGCCTGGGCATACAACTGTTCATAGTTTATTGACGTTGAATTATCTATCGTACCGGATATCTCGATACAGATAAAACGCCGGCTTCCGGTCGGATCGGTCAACAGATCGTAATTGTTGCAGGTCGCGATAAAAGAGGCATACCGGTGCAATGCCTGAATACTTCGCTTATAAGGCTGGCGAGCGTTGACAACCGGCTTTTGCAAGACATTCTTTAAAAAGCTCTGGTAAGCGGAACTGACCGAATCGAATTCATCGATATTGATCAAGGCAAAACGAGTCAGCATCAGTTCGGCATCCCGTTTGTTACTGAAATCAATGCTATCCGTATAATACATACGAAGCGAAGGCGGCAACAAATTCCGACACCAGGTGGACTTGCCACATCCCTGCGGACCGACCAGCAAAGGCAACGAACTGTTTGCATGCAAATGCTCGCGCCTGTACCAGTGGGCGGTCATACTCAGGAACCAGATATAAAACAGATTGCGCCACTGGGCATTAGCGGTCGGCAGCGTATCGGCCAGTGCACGTATATGATCCTTACCGTCCCACTCCGGCAAATATTCCAGATAATCTTCCAACGGATAAAAGACCGGAACCCTGTCGGAATAAACATACCGCTTCACATCGCGATCCCAAAGAGCCAGCCCTTCGGCCTGCGCATTCAGACCGATGCTATTTAGAACCGTTTCGGTAACCGGGGCAAAATGGATATAGTACGAACCTCTTGCCCGGAACTCCACTTCGCCTGCCAGCATATTCCGCCGGAACTCATACCGCCGTTTCATAAACTCGTCCGTCTTTATCGAAAGCAGTTGCTCGGCAGGCATCACCGGCTTCTTCCCGAAACACTTCGACAGTTGGTACACCATGTGAACCGTCTCCCGGATCTCCTCTTCAAACAGTTCGAGATTCCGGCTAATCTTTGTCCAGCGAACCACATCCTCTTCCGGAATACCGGAGCGAAAACAATTTTCAGCCAACCTTGTCAGGAAAGGCCTGACCTCTTTTCCTTCATCCAAGCCACCCGTCTTTTCGAGGGCGTCCAACATACAGGCATTATAAAAACGGGAAACGATACGACTGCGGTCATATCCGGGCATCATGCGCAAAAGCGGATCTTCCTCTTTGGCCACCACCTCCCGATAGGTCGGTTCGGCAGGCATCTGCATCGGTTGCTCCTGAATCAACGGTGTGGCCGACGGATTATAATATAAACCAGGATCAAAAGAATGGCGGCATCCTCTTTCCAACGATGCCTCCTCCCCCATCTCTATATGACGTTGCAGATGAGCCTGATAAAAGGCCACTGCACGCCTGTAGGCCACCGCATGAAACAACTCGGCCAACTCCCTCTTTTCCGGAAGGGAACCGTCGGGCAACACAAAAGGAACCAGTATTTTCACGCTCTTCCCGCTCGAACCGACAAAGGCAGCCATTGTCTGCGGGGCTAAGGAAGCGAGTCGCTTCACCTCCACGGCCTCTTCCCTATCCGCCAGATTGCCGACATCCATCAGCACCAGCCCGTTATACACCTGATACTCTATCCTGCTTTCCTTTTTCCTGAACCGGGCGGCAAAAAGCAAAACAGGAATATCCGTCGCATGAATGTTCCGATCGCCAGGCATTGAAGAGGATAATATCCCCCGATGTTCATTCACCACCCTGGCTTGTTCGCCGGATCTTATCGCAGTCATCACATCTGGCAACTCTATATTTTTCAAAGACTTACCATTACTCTTCACTTGTGTTATTTTCATATCCGGACTCATTTGTGCAACTTTTGTTTTATGACTAATGACAAACTCCATTGCAAACTCAAAAAGATATTTGCAATGGAATAACAAACTATTATACAAATTATTACCTGGTAAGATTGCAAATGGCAAATACTTCCCGTAAACTTTATGTATAAAACCTATTTCATCCTCGTAAACTCAATACTTCTCAGCCTCTCCTTCAGTTTCGGGCTGGGTTTGAAGCCAATTCCTTTCAGCTTAATAGATTCGGCACGGATTTTCAACGGATCTTCCACTTCACGGTTGGGTCGGGCAGTTACGGAAAATGTTCCCAAACCGTCGATCGTCACGGTATTGCCGCCTTCCAGAGCTTCCGCAATCAGAATAGTCAGATTTTCCACAAGTCCTTTCACTTCGCCGTAGGAAAATGTACTGGATCCGGCTATTTGCTCGGCTAAAGCATCCAAATTCACATTGTCATAGCTTACCGTCGTTACCGAATACTTTACCGTCTTATTATCAGTAATATTGTCATTGATTTTTGTCAGCTTGTATCTTACCGCCATACTATTATCTTTCTATTAGATTTAACATTAACACGATTTATCTCAAAGGTTACCATCCTATATCTTATTAGTAACCACTCAGTAACAACAGCCTGTACAGGATAATCGGTCAAGATGTACAGGATGGTTTACCAGGGTGTACAGGATAACTAACTAAGAGGTACAGGATAGCATTAGCAAGTCAGCGCTAAAGGTATAAAATATAATAACACAAACAATTGTTCTTCAAGACTTATTTACTATACCTCCCAACATTTCCGCCATCAGTTGATTCATCCCGGTATTTGGACAGCAAGCATATCAAATCCCCGTCCCCAAACGTGAAGTGTCTACCTCTTTTGCCTTTTTCTCTTTGTAGCCACCGAAACTATACCGTAATGTCAGTGTCACATTCCGGCTATCCTGCCACAGTTTCATGCGGCTTTTCTGCCCCTGTTCATCCACACGGGTAACGGGATTGCCTCCCTCGAACAAATCATTACCCCGAACCGTCAGGCGCATCTTCTTTTTCGCGAATGTCCAGGTCAGACCGGCCGACACGTTGTATATCAGATCGACATCATACAATCCCTGTATGACCGGAGATATACAATAGCCCCGCAACTCCAACAACAAGTTCCGGTCTTCGGTCAGGTAGAAGGTATTGTTCAATTCGGCCCGGCCAAACAGTTTTTTACGGTCGAAAAAGACATCATAAAGCGTCCCTTTGTTATGAATGGCACAGCCCATCAGCGTCAGCCTGGAACTCATAAAATCAAAAGGCCTGAAAGGGATGACGGCGACCGCTCCGTACATATTGTAGATATCCATATTCACTGTCTGGAATACGGACCTCAACTCATCGTGGCGCTGGTACGTCATCTGTTGTATTTTATCGGGCTGTATATTTGTAAATAAGCCGAATACATACTTGCTCTTCAGGACATAATTCAGTTGCATCGAATAAGAGAGCTGCGGCTTCAGGTCCGGGTTCCCGATTATAGAACTGTAGACATTCATATAATAGGTAGTAGGAGTAGTCATCCAATAGGACGGATAGGTTTTATCACTCGAAAAGGAAAACATCAGCATACCGGACGGAGCCACCTTGTAAGTAAAATTCAATTGAGGGAAAAGGCCGGCCCTGTTCCATAATGTCTTTTTCTTTCCTGCCGAATCGACGGATGCTTTATAATACTGCAAGGAAAGGGATGCATTCAATGAAACCTTTTTCCCGAATTGTTTCGTAAAACTGGCAAAAGCACCCATTGAATAATCTTTTTGTTTAAGGCGGAAAGTTCCTTCAGGAGCATTCCCACCATTGATCGACTGACCGGACTCGTTACGGGTATCGGAAAAAGAAGCATCTACTCCGTAATCCAACATCCATTCTTTTTTCAATTTACGACTGTCGTTCATATAAAGATCAACACGTTGTACCTGCTGGGAAGACAGAGTTGAGATTGTCTGCTCTTCCTCTTTTTCAAAGTCATTAACCAAATGTTGCTTGTCGTCATTCTTATAAAAAGTATAATCCATCCCGGCTCTGAACCCTTTATGACCGATATAATCCATCCGGGCATTATGCAGATTCGAAGCGCCGGACAATTCCAGCTCCGTCTCTACCCGCCGGATATCGACAAACTCGGTCAACGCGCCTCTTCTCGATACTTTATCCGGGTCGTAAAAACGGCCGGTATAGGAAAGTGACAAGCGGTCTTTACTTTTCAAATCGAAATCGAAAGCTCCCCGTATATTGTGAGAAAGGCTTACATTATTATACCAGTCATCCTGCCTAATATCGTACGGGCGATCGTTTACAGTCGGTCGGGCAATCATTTCCTCTTCCTGGCGTCCATGATCATAAGCGGCCGAATAAGAGATATCAGCCGAGTAATTCTTCCCGATATACGAAAGGTTCGCCTGACCGGATGGAGAAAAGAAATAACCTTGCTTACCCGTCAAAGAGATTTCCCCCTTCAGCACGTCTTTCAAAGATTTGTCATTTTCTATTACGACATTGATGGATGCACCTTTCACGCCAAACCGGGGAGGCGTGCTATACATCACATCTATTTGTTTTACTTTGGATGAAGATGTGGATTTCAATAAGCCAGCCAATTGTTCCGCTGTCATCGAACTTTTGCGTCCGTTGATCAGGATCGAGGTCGAAGGGGTTCCGATAATCGACACCTTATCCCCATCTTTTTGTATACCGGGCAATTCGCCTATCACATCAAAAGCGTTATCGACCGGTTTATCTTTTACCAGGTTCGGAATGTCGTACTGCAACTTGCCTTCCGACACTTTCACCAGCGGCCGTTCCGCTTTTACAAACACCTCCGGATCTACGGTTATACTGTCGTTCACGAAGATGTGTTTCTTTTCCGTTGCGTTCTGCCCCCATCCAGGTACTTGCCCTGCCAGAAAAACGGTCAACAAATAATGATAGAAATGCTTCATCGTATTATTTTTTCTTGTAAAGGTTATATTCGGAAACGAGAGTTCCAAACTTTGCCTCTTTTTGGTAAGACTATATAACATCCCCCCGCACGAATGTTATTTAGTCTTACCAAATAAACCGGATCAGATAAACTTTCCCTACATTTGTTTACATGAAATCTTCGTTCAAATATGTAATCGTTCTGGTCATCCTGTCGTTGTCCGGCCTCTTCATCTATCAGCTATTCTGGATAACCGGCCTCTACCACTCACGGCAAAAGCAGAACCAGGAAGAGATCCGGATGGCGATCAAAAATGCAGATCATATCGAACTGTTCAATCGGGCCGATTTCCTCAGCAGGGTCACGCACAGGCAAAGAGAGACATCCGCCATTGCCGATACGAAAGGCGGTGCGGCTCTCAGTACCCGGTTTCCTGACAAGGATTCGGTTATTCCCGAACTGAGCGTGCAGCCTTTAGATACGAATATCTATCATCCCCGATACCGGAGCCAGACACTCCGTAACGAAGCGGGTAAAATGCTAAAAAGCACGGCAGTGGAGGTCGGTAACGATTTCAGGTCGTTAGGAGAGTTAGGCTTACAGATGCAGCAAGCTCTACATGAAGTGATCGATTCGGTCAAACCGGTCGACCTTGCAAAGTTCGACAGCATCCTGTCCTCCCACCTGCAAAAGAGGGGGCTGGATATTCGCCATCATACCGAAATGTGGAATCTGGAAGACAGTTCGATCATCGCCTCATCCGTTCCGGCAGACCTGGACAAGACAGAATACGACCTACACAAATGGGAATACACGACCTATCATAAAAGGGCTTATCTGGTTTATACCGAACCAACCCGGTGGGATACGATCCGGATGATGTCGGGCATCCTATTCTCTTCATTCCTGATCCTGTTGATCCTGATCCTCTCTTTCGCTTATATGTTCTGGTTCCTGATCCACCAAAAGACAGTGGAACAACTGAAAGATGACTTTACGCACAATGTCACGCATGAATTGAAAACCCCGATAGCAATCACCTATGCAGCAATCGAAGCCATGATCCATTACAACATAACCGGAAACAAAGAAAAGACAAACAAATACTTGCATATCTGTCACGAGGAAGTGCTACGTCTCGGCAATATGGTCGAGCAAATTCTTTCACTCGGCCTGGAACGTAAAAAGGATTTCAAACTTAAATACGAAAGAGTAGACCTGAACGGGTTGCTCGATAAAATCGTCGAACAACAGAGCATCAAATCCTCCAAACCCTTTCATGTCGGGCTGGAATCCATGCCGGACAGGATTATACTGGAAGCCGACAGAACACATCTTTACAACATCTTGAGCAACATTCTGGACAATGCCATCAAATATTCCGGTGATAGTCCGCACATCCAGATAACGGCAGAAGAGCGCAACGGTTCGGTCATCATCCGCATTACCGACAACGGCATCGGAATAGAAGAAGAACACCTGGCACATATCTTCGATAAATTCTACCGGGTTTCCAACAGCAAGCGACCTCCCGTAAGAGGGTACGGCATCGGGCTGTTTTATGTCAAGACAATGATACACATGCACAACGGTACGATCCGGGTAGAAAGCCAGCCCGGAAAGGGAAGTTGCTTCATAATCACATTACCGCAAACACATGAAAGACAAGAAATCGATATTATTGGTTGAAGACGAAGCGAGCCTGTCCATGATCATCAAAGATGCACTGGAAGAAGAAGACTTCCAAGTCATAACGGCAGGAAACGGCCTGCAGGGGATCGATCGTTTCTACAAGTATGCTCCCGACCTGATTATCGCGGATGTCATGATGCCGGAAATAGACGGGTTCGAAATGATCCGGCGGATACGGAAGGAGAATAAAGAAGTGCCTGTACTCTTCCTGAGTGCCCGTTCTTCAACAGATGACATCGTCTTCGGCTTCGAATTAGGAGCCAACGACTATGTTCGCAAACCGTCCAGTCTGCGTGAATTGGTCGTTCGCGCTAAAGCCCTCCTGATCAAATATAAACAGGAGGAGGGAAGAACCGAATTCTACGAGATCGGGCTTTACACTTTCTACCCGAAAGTCCAGACCTTGCTGATAGCCGGAGAAAGCGACAAACTCTCCTACAAAGAATCCGAAATATTGAAACGCCTATGCGAAAACGAGAACCAGCCGATCTACAGCAAGGACATTCTGCTGAGCCTATGGGGAGACGACAGCTTTTATAATGCACGCAGCCTGCATGTTTTCATCACCAAGCTGCGCCACAAATTGGACAAAGACTCTCGCATCAAGATCTTGAACGTAAGAGGAATCGGTTACAAGTTAATCTGTGAACCACTTTAATATCTTTGATACTGGTACATATATTCTATTTTCCTCAAATCTTCGATTGAAAGGCGTCGTAAGCGGATAAAGATTGGGAATGCATAGCCATGATAGTAACCCAAACCAATACCTCCGCCGATTTTGTTTCAAAACTAAGCCATAAGACAATTGCCAAATTAACGATGAGCTGGTCAGGATTATAAAAAACGAAGGCCACGGGATTCACATCCGGCGGCCTTCTACACTAACCCTTAACTTTAACCAATGAAAAACAATAATCTACTTTATTAGTTTTTTAACGAAGCGATTGCGGCTTCGTAATTCGGTTCGTTCGTTATTTCGGAAACCAGTTCCTCATAAACAACTTTACCGGCTTCGTCGACAACTATCACGCCACGGGCTAACAAACCCTTCAGCGGACCATCGACCATCAACATCCCGTACCCGTTTTCAAAACAAGAACAACGGAATGCAGAAAGTGGGATCACTTTATCGATACCTTCCGTGGTACAGAAACGTCCTTGCGCAAAAGGCAAGTCTTTTGATACGGCAAGCACCACAGTATTAGGAAGAGAAGCGGCTTCTTTATTAAAACGTCTTACCGATGCGGCACACACGGCAGTGTCCAAACTTGGGAACACGTTAATCACGACTTTCTTTCCTTTTAAATCTTTCAGATGCAATTCGGATAAATCGCTCTTTACACCCTTAAAATCAGGAGCCTCTGCTCCAACTGCGGGCAATGAACCGTTCGTATTGACTTCATTACCTTTAAATGTTATCTTTGCCATCTTTTGTTGTATTTTATGTTCTTTATCAAAAGCGGCTTACAAATATAAGCTGCTTTGTATAACTTAAACAAAGGAATCTGAATAATGTTTTTCCTTTTAACTCTTTTTAATTACTGCTCTCGATAACTCTTTTTCTATCTTTGGCCCAAAATAGAAAGAAATGGATGGGTTGATTATTTGCTTACTTGTTGTAATCATTGCTTTACAGGTCTTTTTCCGCCCCCGGAAAGACCATTCGGACATCGCAGGCGAATTGAAACGGCTGCTCGACGAAATGCAACGTTCATTTGAACGTATTGAAAAAAACTTTCGGGAAGATTTTCGTCTGAACCGGGAAGAAGGCCGCATCGTCGCCAGGGATAACCGGGAAGAACTGACGCGCTCCATGAACGAATTCCGGAATGCTTTCGACCGGGGGATCACTTCCTTCAATGCCTTGCAACGCGAAAAGTTCGCTAACTTGGACGAACAACAACGCCTGTTGGTTGCCAATACGGAAAAGCGGTTGGAAGAAATCCGCCTGACCGTAGACGAGAAATTGCAAAAGACACTGAATGACCGGATCGGCCAATCATTCCGGCTTGTGACGGAACAACTGGAAAGCGTACAGAAAGGACTTGGAGAAATGCAAACGCTGGCACAAGACGTAGGTGGTTTAAAACGTGTCCTCAGCAATGTGAAGACACGCGGCAACATCGGGGAAATCCAATTAAGCATGCTTCTCGAACAAATCCTGGCGCCGGAGCAATACGAGGCGAATGTGCACACCCGCAAAGGATCGGATGCCGTCGTGGAGTTTGCCGTCAAACTTCCGGGGCGTGACGATGTCCGCGAATTCGTCTATCTGCCGATAGATGCAAAATTTCCCAAAGACGTCTACGAACAGCTGCTCGATGCATATGATCATGCCGACACACAGGCTATAGAAGCAGCCGGAAAGCTATTGGAAACAACTATTAAAAAGATGGCAAAGGATATTTCCGACAAGTATCTGGCTCCCCCCGCCACCACCGACTTCGGCATCATGTTCCTGCCTTTCGAAGGAATCTATGCGGAGGTCGTACGCCGTTCTTCCCTGCTGGAAGAACTACAGCGCAACTATAAAGTGGTCGTCACCGGCCCGACAACGCTTGCCGCCATCCTGAACAGCCTGCAAATGGGATTCCGCACGCTGGCCATCCAAAAACGCAGCAGCGAGGTGTGGCATATTCTTGGTGGCGTGAAGGCCGAATTCGAGAAGTTCGGGGGACTTCTGGAGAAAGCCCAAAAAAATCTCCAAACCGCTAACAACCAACTGGAAGAGGTCATGGGCAAACGAACCCGGGCCATACAGCGACAACTC
>ENA-OPBS01002273-OPBS01002273.1-human-gut-metagenome-genome-assembly--contig:-NODE-2273-length-13642-cov-4.697799_pt1 | contig 13642 bp, 9 predicted proteins | sample MGYA00241074_ERZ501463 | MGnify/ENA primary metagenome ERZ501463 (study PRJEB25962, sample SAMEA2042578) | human gut metagenome | biome: human gut; feature: human-associated habitat; material: faeces...
ACAGCTCCTTGTGATGTAACAGATGCATTTGGTGCAACAATGATAGGTATTGTTTCTGGTCTTTTAGTAGTATTCGGCGTATGGCTTCTTGACTACAAGCTTCATGTTGATGATCCTGTAGGTGCTGTAGCAGTACATATGATGAATGGTATCTGGGGTACAATTGCTGTTGGCCTTTTTGCAACAAGCTCAGCTCCAGGATATGCAATTGCTTTAGAAGGTGGTTCAATTAAGGGCGAAGGTCTTTTCTATGGCGGTGGATTCACACAGCTTGGACTTCAGTTATTAGGATTTGTATCAGTTGCAGCATGGGCAGCTGTATGCATGGTGATTGTGTTCACAGTAATTAAGGCTACAATCGGACTCAGAGCTTCTAAGGAAGAAGAAATCAGAGGCCTTGATATTATGGAGCATGGTCTTTCAAGTGCTTATGCAGGATTCGAATTTGGTGGTATGGACTTTGTTGACGGTGATGCTGATGTAATCGGTTCAGAATCAATGGAAGCTTCTGTACCTGCTCTTGTTAAGACATCTGATGCAGGTGATGGCAAGAAGATTACCAAGGTTGAGATTCTTATGAAGCAGGAGAGATTCGAGAGATTCAAGAAGGCCATGAACGATATCGGAGTTACAGGTATGACAGTTACACAGGTTCTTGGATGTGGTACACAGAAGGGTGCTCCTGAATATTACAGAGGTGTTCCAATGGATATCCAGCTTCTTCCTAAGACACAGGTTGAGATGGTAATATCTTCAGTTCCTGTAATGGATGTTATCAATGCTACAAGAAAGGCTCTCTATACAGGTCATATCGGTGATGGTAAGATTTTTGTATATGATGTTGAGGATGTAGTAAAGGTAAGAACCGGAGAATCAGGTTATGATGCACTTCAGGGTGAAGACGATTAATATAATGATTTATTAATAAAATGTAGTAATAATAAGAATATGTAAATCGTGTAATTGGACTTTTCCGATGCTTGGACATTGGAAAAGTCCAGTTTTTAATGGCATTGTATTGATTTTAATAATGAAATAAGCATGAAATCTCACATTTATGCCTTTACTTTTGGAGATAAAGATAATAAAATATTAAGTAATATGTAGGGACGTATAATGTATATCTGGTTATTTATAGCTGGTACATTTATGCCGCCTAAATTTTCTTAAGGAGGAAATATTTATAATGGCAAGACAGAAACATTCTATGGATGGTAATACAGCCGCTGCACATGTAGCTTATGCATATACAGAAGTTGCTGGTATCTATCCAATCACACCATCAAGCCCGATGGCAGATTATGTTGACCAGTGGTCAGCAGCCGGAAGAAAGAACATTTTCGGCAGTACTGTTAAGGTAGTTGAGATGGAATCAGAGGCTGGTGCTGCAGGTACAGTTCATGGTTCTTTAGGTGTAGGTGCATTAACAACAACATTTACAGCTTCACAGGGCCTTTTACTTATGATTCCTAATATGTATAAGATAGCTGGTGAGCAGCTCCCATGCGTATTCGACGTATCTGCCCGTACAGTATCATCACATGCATTGAACATCTTTGGTGATCATTCAGATGTATACGCATGTCGTCAGACAGGTTTTGCAATGCTTTGTGAAACTAACCCACAGGAGGTTATGGATCTTTCTCCAGTAGCTCACTGTGCAGCACTTGAAGGAAAGACACCTTTCCTTAACTTCTTTGATGGTTTCCGTACATCACACGAGATTCAGAAGATTGAAGAGTGGGATTACGAAGATCTTAAGGATATGTGCCCAATGGATGCAGTTGAAGAATTCAGAGCACACGCTCTTAATCCTAATCATCCATCAGCTCGTGGTTCACATGAGAATGGTGATATCTTCTTCCAGCACAGAGAGGCTTGTAACTCAGTTTATGATGCTCTTCCAGCAGTAGTTGAGAAGTACATGAACAAGGTTAACGAGAAGCTCGGTACTAATTATGGATTATTTAACTACTATGGTGCACCAGATGCAGAGCGAGTAATCATCGCTATGGGTTCTGTTAACGACGTAGTAGAAGAAGTTATTGATTATCTTACAGCTAAGGGTGAAAAGGTTGGTCTTATTAAGGTAAGACTTTACAGACCATGGTCATCAGAAGCTATCTTAAAGGTTATTCCTAAGACAGCTAAGAAGATTGCTGTACTTGACAGAACAAAGGAGCCAGGTTCTCTTGGTGAGCCTCTTTTCCTTGATGTTGCTACAACACTTCGTGAAGCAGGACTTAACGACATCACATTAGTTGGTGGCAGATATGGTCTTGGTTCTAAGGATACACCACCTTCATCTATCTTCGCTGTATATAAGGAATTAGAGAAGGATGCTCCTAAGAGCAGATTCACAATCGGTATCGTTGATGATGTTACTAACCTTTCCCTTGAGACAGGTGCTCCGATCGTAACAACTCCTGAAGGAACAACAAACTGTAAATTCTGGGGTCTGGGAGCTGATGGTACAGTAGGTGCCAACAAGAACTCCATCAAGATCATCGGTGACAACACAGACATGTACGCACAGGCTTACTTTGATTATGACTCCAAGAAGTCCGGTGGTGTTACAATGTCCCACTTACGTTTCGGTAAAAAACCGATCAAATCCACATACCTGATCCACAAAGCAAACTTCGTAGCATGCCATAATCCATCCTACGTAAACAAATACAATATGGTTCAGGAACTTGTTGACGGTGGTACATTCCTCCTTAACTGTGCATGGGATATGGAAGGTCTTGAGAAACATTTACCAGGACAGGTAAAAGCTTTCATCGCTAACCACAATATCAAATTCTACACAATCGACGGTGTTAAGATCGGTATTGAAACTGGCATGGGACCAACACGTATCAACACAATCCTTCAGTCTGCATTCTTCAAACTGACAGGAATCATTCCGGAAGATCAGGCAATCGACCTTATGAAAGCTGCTGCCAAGGCAACATACGGACGTAAAGGTGATGATGTCGTACAGAAGAACTGGGCAGCTATCGACGCTGGTGCTAAACAGGTTGTAGAGATCCAGGTTCCGGAAAGCTGGAAGAACGCTGAGGACGAAGGTCTTCATATGACTCATGCAACAGAAGGACGTCAGGATGTTATCGATTTCGTTAACAATATCCAGGCTAAAGTTAATGCTCAGGAAGGTAACTCCTTACCTGTATCTGCATTCAAGGATTATGTAGATGGTACAACACCATCCGGTTCTGCTGCATATGAAAAACGTGGTATCGCAGTTAACGTTCCTGTATGGAATCCGGAAAACTGTATCCAGTGTAACAGATGTGCTTATGTCTGCCCGCACGCAGTTATCCGTCCTGTAGCTCTGACAGCTGAAGAAGCAGCTAATGCTCCTGAAGGCATGAAGACATTAGACCTTACAGGTATGAAAGAATATAAATTCACAATGTCCGTATCCGCACTTGACTGTACAGGATGTGGTTCTTGTGTAAACGTTTGCCCAGGTAAGAAGGGTGCGAAAGCACTTGCTATGGAAAACCTTGAAGCAAGCGCAGACGAGCAGAAATACTTTGACTACACAGTTAAACTGCCGGTTAAAGAAGATGTTATCGCTAAATTTAAAGAAGCAACTGTTAAAGGCAGCCAGTTCAAACAGCCTCTGCTTGAGTTCTCTGGAGCTTGTGCAGGATGTGGTGAAACACCATACGCTAAACTGATCACTCAGCTGTTCGGTGACAGAATGTACATCGCAAACGCAACAGGATGTTCTTCTATCTGGGGTAACTCCTCACCATCTACACCATACACAGTAAACGCTAAGGGACAGGGTCCTGCATGGTCCAACTCTCTGTTCGAAGATAACGCTGAGTTTGGTTATGGTATGCTTCTTGCTCAGAGAGCTATCCGCGATGGCTTAAAAGCAAAAGTTGAAGACGTTGTTGCTAACGGAACAAACGAAGACGTTAAGGCAGCTGGTCAGGAATGGCTGGATACATTTGCTGTAGGTGCTACAAACGGCGCTGCTACAGACAAACTTGTTGCTGCTCTTGAAGCTTGCGGATGCGACAAAGCAAAAGAAATCCTTGCTCAGAAAGATTTCCTGGCTAAGAAATCCCAGTGGATCTTCGGTGGTGACGGATGGGCTTACGATATCGGATTCGGTGGTGTTGACCATGTTCTCGCTAGTGGACGTGACATCAACGTTATGGTATTCGATACAGAGGTTTATTCTAACACAGGTGGACAGTCTTCCAAGTCTACACCTACAGGTGCTATCGCTCAGTTCGCTGCAGGCGGTAAAGAGACTAAGAAGAAAGATATGGCTTCCATCGCTATGAGCTATGGCTATGTATACGTTGCTCAGATTTCCATGGGTGCTGACTTCAACCAGACTGTAAAAGCTATTGCAGAGGCTGAGGCTTATCCGGGACCATCTCTGATCATCGCTTATGCTCCATGTATCAACCATGGTATTAAGAAAGGTATGGCAAAAGCTCAGACAGAGGAAGAATTAGCAGTTAAGGTTGGATACTGGCATAACTTCAGATTCAATCCTGCAGCTGAAGGAAACAAGTTCTCTCTTGATTCCAAGGCTCCGAGCATGGAAGATTATCAGGCATTCCTTGACGGTGAGGTTCGTTACAACTCTCTGAAACGTCAGAATCCTGAGAAGGCTGCAAGACTGTTTGCTAAGAATGAGGCTGAGGCTAAGGCTAGATTTGAATATCTGCAGAAGCTGATCGCTCTTCATGGTGCTGAATAATCTTTTCGGTTTTTGAACGACTGTAAACAAGTTTATAAATCATTAAAAAATAAATAGATAGAGCTATTTATAGTGTCCAGACGATATATGTGGGCCGCGGTACTTTTTGTATCGCGGTCCTTTTATGTATTGCTTAAAAAGGGGACGCCGGGGAATGGCAGAACATCTGAGGCTCAGTCTCGGAACCATGTAATTTCTAAGTATTTGAAAAACCGCTAAAAACATTCAGAAATTGCTCAAACTCGCTTCGCTCAAACAGTGAGCAATTTCTGAATAACGCGGCTTTCCAAATACTAAGAAATTACATGAACCCTCGAGATTCGCCTCAGATGTTCTGTCATTCCCCGGCTGGTTGTTGGCTGATTTAAATACTTTCGTCGTTCTTAAACAATGAAATAATGTTGGCTATAAATTTGACAAGTATTGGATATTTGTCTATAATCAGTGAGAACTTTATAACTCGGTTTAGAATGATAGAATATAAAGGAGCGGTTATGAGGAAATTTGTGAGCAGGGATAGTAAGAAGGATTTCTACTTATTATATACGCTTGTATTTGGGGTTATTTCTTTTTTTATCTATTATCAGTTTGCGGGGAATGGGAAGTCTTTGGTGTGGAGTCATGACGGGATTCCGCAGCATTTGAATTCTCTGGCGTATTATGGGCGGTATCTGAGGGAGGTTCTGCATACGGTTTTTGTAGAGCATAAGCTGGAATTGCCTATGTGGGATATGAATATCGGGTATGGTTCAGATATTCTTACAACTTTGCATTATTATGTGATCGGGGATCCGCTGACTTTGTTGTCTGTGTTTGTGCCGGCGGATAAGACGGAGGTTTTGTATGAGGTTCTGATTTTTCTGAGGATTTATCTGGCGGGGATTTCTTTTAGTGTTTTTTGTTTTTATCATAAGAATCCGAAGCAGGCGACGTTTATGGGAACGTTGATCTATATTTTTGCGGGATGGACGATTTATGCGGCTATGAAGCATCCGTATTTTTCCAATCCTATGATTTATCTGCCGCTAGTTCTGATGGGGATTGATAAGATTTATAAGAGGGAGAAGCCATGGCTGTTTATCTGGGCGACTGCGGTTTCGGCTATGTCGAATTTCTATTTCTTTTATATGATCTGTATTTTTATGTTTATTTATGCGGCTTTCCGGTATTTTGGGATTTTCAGTGAGAGAAGTGTGAAGGATGTTCTGAGATGGCTGGTGAAGTTTATCGGCTATTATGCGGTGGCTTTGATGATCGCGGCGGTTATTTTTCTTCCGGTGATCATGACGATTTTTGGTACGGACAGGTTTCAGGCTGAGAATTATGTGCCGCTTTTATATGATAAAATTTATTATGAGAAGTATCTGGGTGATCTGATCGGGGAGAATATGATCCAGTGGGGGGTTGCCGGGTATTCTGCTGTTGCTATGGCGGGTGTGTTTGTGCTTTTTTCCAGGAAGAAGAAGTATCTGGATCTGAAATTGGGGTTTGGGTTGTTGAATCTGTTCTTGCTGGTGCCTTTTGCAGGGCATGTGCTCAATGGTTTCTCTTATGTGTCCAACAGGTGGATCTGGGCTTATGGGATGATGATCGCGTATATTTTCGTGAAGGCATATCCTGAGCTGTTTACTCTGACTGTGAGGGAAAAGAAGAAGATTTTTGTCATGACGGTGGCGTATTGTGTGCTGGCTCTGTTTGCGAAAGCTGCCAGAACGCAGAGAAATATGGCAGGTGTGCTGGTTCTGGTATTGGCTGTGTTTACGGTTACTTCTTTTGGAAATATTTTTCTGCAGGGGAAGTATATGTGCGGGCTTCTCAGTGCTTTGCTTGTGGTGAGCATTATGTTGAATGTTTCTTATCAGTATTCTTATGAGAAGGATTATCTGTCAGAGTTTGCAGCCGAAGAGGAGTCGCTGGATAAGCTGGAGTCGAATACGGATAAGGCGGTTCTTGCTGCCGGGGATTCAGGTGTCTATCGTTATGACCAGTATGGGGCATTGCCCTATGATAATACTTCTATGTATATGGGTACGAACAGTACTGCTTATTATTTCAGTCTTGCAAACAGCAGTATCAGTGATTTTTTCAGTGAAATGTATCTGAATACGCCATGGGAGCAGCATTATGAGAACCTGGACGGAAGGACGATTCTGGACAGGCTGGCTTCTGTGAAATATTTTGTGATAAGTGGTGATAATTTCCGCTATCTTTCCTATGGATATAATAAAGAGAAGGGCTCTGCAGGAAAGGGAAAAAGTGAGTGCAGGGCTTATGAGAATGAGAATGCACTGCCTCTGGGTTATACTTATGACAGTTATATTCCTGAATCGGAATATGAGAAAATGGATGTGGTAAAAAAGCAGCAGGCTTTGATGGACGGTGTGGTGCTTGAGGAGAGTACACTGCCTGAGGCATCTGTTGATGCTGATAATGAGAATATCCAGTATCGTATGGAGACAGGGGATGGTTGTGCTCTGTCTAAGGGAGCAATCAGGGTGACGAAGGAAGGGGCGCAGCTGAAGCTTGTGTTCCATGGTCTTACGGACAGTGAGAATTACCTGATCGCAGATAATCTGGATTATGACAGTCTTTCACCGAGAGAACTGATTGGTAACAGTCAGTGGAAGAAGATGTCTGAGTATGACCAAAATAAGGTTCTTGATGAGGACAGCCGGTGGCGATACTGGAAGGAATCAAAGGAAGCGGCTATGACAGTCAGCTCCAATGATGTGACCAAGACCATAAAGATTTTTACGGATAAGTATAATGCCTACAGTGGACGGCATGATTTTCTCTGCAATATGGGATATTCCAGATCAGGGGTTCGTACTATGACGATCACCTTTGCCAATACGGGTGTTTATACCTATGATAAATTAAGGGTTGTGAGTCAGCCGGTGCAGGGGATTGAGGAAAAAACTGTGAAGCTGGGTGAAGAAGCTCTCGAGAATGTAAAAATGGGAACGAATGAGATTACAGGGGATATCAGTGTTTCCGAAAAGAAAGCTCTTGTGTTGTCTGTTCCGTACAGTAAGGGATTTACGGCTTATGTGGACGGGAAAGAAACGAAGCTTCAGAAGGCGAATACCATGTTTATGGCTCTGGAACTGGAACCTGGTTCACATGAGATACGCCTTACATATTGCACACCTTATCTGAAAGCGGGAATGCTTCTTTCTGTTCTGGGGCTGGTTATATATGTAATGCTGGTGTTCAGGAAGAAAAAGTAATCCAAATTCCATTGCTTCAGGAAAGTTTGGAATGAATTTGAGTCTCGTTACTGAGAACGAAGAGAACAGTAATATACGTGCTACTATCCTGTGAAGTGTTTGACACACTGGAGCATGCAGATTGTTGGAATGGACATTTCTGTAAATTTGTGTATAATAAAGTAGAAATAAGAATTGCAGGAGCTGTAAAGTGCTTAGGAGCAAAATACCTTTTGCCCCTGACATTATAGAAAATATTTACAGGAATAACAGACAGTGAATGAGAAATTGGTCTGTTGTAAATGAATGAAACAAAATGAGGAATGACATCATGAGTAAATTATCAGTGGTACTTCCGGCATATAATGAGGAGCTGATGGTTGGGAAAACCTGTCGGGTGCTGGCGGAAGTTCTTACAGAAGCGAAGATTCCCTATGAGCTGGTGGTTGTAAACGATGGTTCCGGCGACCGGACATGGGAAGAAATTCAGAAGGCAGGAGAGAGGGATGCGAATGTGACAGGCGTTCTTTTTTCCAGAAATTTCGGAAAGGAAGCAGCGATTTTCGCAGGGCTTGCGCAGGCCTGTGGAGATGTGGTGGCTGTTATGGACTGTGACCTGCAGCATCCGCCGCAGACGCTTATTGAGATGTACAGGCTGTGGCAGGAAGGCTATGAAGTGATCGAGGGTGTGAAGGCAGACAGAGGAAAAGAGGGCTTTTTACATAAAGAATGTGCCGGATTTTTCTATGATATCATGTCTAAGGCAACTAAGGTAAATATGAAGGATGCCTCGGATTTTAAGATGATGGACAGGAAGGCTGTGGACAGTATTCTGTCTATGCCTGAGAGGAATATGTTCTTTCGGGCTACTTCTTCCTGGGTGGGATATAAGACTACCAGTGTGGAATTTGAGGTGCAGGAGAGAGAGGCCGGCGTTTCCAAGTGGTCTCCGTGGTCTTTGGTGAAATATGCGTTCACAAATATAGTGGCATTTACTACTTTTCCGCTGCAGTTTGTTACGATCACAGGAGCGATATGTTTTATCTGTTCGCTGGTACTTATGGTCTATTCGCTTGTGCAGTATTTTACAGGTTCTGCAGTGGAAGGTTATACCACCCTGCTGATGGTGCTGCTTCTGGTGGGAAGTGCCATGATGATCAGTCTTGGGATCATTGGATATTATATTTCCAAGATTTATGAAGAAGTAAAGCGCAGACCGAGATATATTATTTCAAAAGTAATTAAGAATGGAAATATACAGGACTGAGAGGATATATTTTATGAAGCAATGGATCAGAAAAATGTATGAAAGTTCCGTTATCCGCTATATTTTCTTTGGCGGATGTACCACTATGGTAAATCTGGTCAGCTTTTTCATTCTCAGAAAGCTGAAGGTGGAGCTGAATATCGCCAATATTATTTCGATCATCCTGGCGATCCTGTTCGCCTATGTGGTAAATTCGAAGTATGTTTTTCAGGATAAATGCGAGACATTGAAGGATCATGTTCAGCCATTCTGCAAATTTGTCAGTGCCAGACTGGTCACTATGGTGATCGAGGTTGGCGGTGTATGGCTGCTTGTGTCAGTGATGGGGCTTAATGATATGATCGGGAAATTCCTGACACAGTTTATTGTGTTGATACTGAATTATGTATTCAGTAAATTTTTTGTGTTTACAACAGGGAAATCAAAATAATGAAGGAAAAGAGAGGGAAAACTCATGACTCTGGAAGAGGCTATTGCAAAGATTAGGCCATTAGATCACAATGCCATGGAGATTGCACAGAAAAGATGGGACGGTATTGCGAAACCACTGCATTCTCTTGGAAAACTGGAGACTCTTTTGATCCAGATCGCGGGGATTACAGGAAACGCAGAGGTGGATCTTTCCAGGAGAGGTCTGATTGCCATGTGCGCGGATAATGGCGTGGTAGAAGAGGGTGTGACACAGACCGGACAGGAAGTTACTGCCATCGTTGCCGAGAATTTTCTGAAATATGACACATCTGTCGGTGTGATGTGTAAGCAGAACCATGCGGAGATTTTTCCGGTGGATATGGGGATGGTGACGGACACAAAAGTCCGCACAGACCATAAAATTGCCTATGGTACACAGAATATGACCAAGGGTCCTGCCATGACAAGAGAACAGGCTGTAAAGGGGCTTGAAGCAGGCATTGACATGGTAAGGGAACTGAATGATAAGGGCTACCGGATTCTGGCAACAGGGGAAATGGGAATCGGAAATACAACCACCAGCAGTGCAGTTGCTTCTGTGTTGCTGAAACAGCCGGTGGAAGAGATGACAGGGCGCGGCGCAGGTCTGACCAGCGAGGGACTTGTGCGCAAGATCAATGCGATCAAAAAAGCCATTGCATTAAATGAACCGGATCCTGAGGATGCCATTGATGTTCTGGCAAAGGTAGGCGGTCTTGATATCGCTGGAATGGCAGGTGTCTTTCTGGGAGGTGCGGTTTATGGTATTCCTGTAGTCATGGACGGATTTATTTCCTGTGTTTCTGCGCTGATCGCCATGCGTATCTGCCCGGCTGCGAGGGATTATATTCTTGCATCCCATGTATCAAAAGAGCCTGCTGCTCATCTGATCCTTGAGAATATGGGGAAAGAGGCAATCATTCATGCGGATATGTGTCTGGGCGAGGGAACCGGAGCAGTAGCTTTATTCCCGATCCTTGATCTGGCAGCAGCGGTTTATCATTCTATGAGTACTTTTGATGATATCCATGTGGAACAGTATGAGGAGTTGAAATAATGCTGACGCTTGTGACAGGGGGGAGCGGGAGCGGAAAATCCGCTTTTGCGGAAGACAGGGTGCTTTCTTTCGGAGATGCACAGAGGATTTATATAGCGACCATGCACCCTTTTGATGAAGAGAGCCATAAAAGGATCGAGAGACACCAAAAAATGCGTGCAGGAAAAGGTTTCGAGACAGTTGAGTGCTATACAGGGCTCAAAAATGTGAAACTGCCTGCCGGATGTGTGGTGCTTCTGGAATGTATGTCGAATCTGGTGGCAAATGAAATGTTTGAAGAGCAGGGAGCCCATGACCGGACAGTTTCGGAAGTTACAAAAGGGATTGAGAATCTGCTGGAACAGGCTGCTCATGTGGTAATCGTTACAAATGAGATTTTTTCAGATGCGGTTGTGTTTGATGAAGATATGGATTCTTATCTGGAATATCTGGGAAAAATCAATCAGGCTGCTGCGCAGAGAGCTGATGAGGTGGTGGAAGTTGTATATGGGATACCTGTCTTTCACAAATCTGCAGATGCCCGTAGCAATCTTTGCAAATAATACATTTGACAGGATTGACATACTATGAAAAAGAGGAATTGATCAATGAAATCTTTATGGAATAATTTTAAGGTGGCATTTGCCATGTTTTCTAAGATTCCCATGCCCCGCGCTGACTGGACAAAGGAAAATATGAAGTATATGTTCTGCTTTTTTCCGTTTATCGGAACTGTGATCGGCGGGCTGACTATGCTGGTGGCGTATCTGGGACTTCGGTTTGGGTATCAGCCGGGATTCGTGACAGCAGTGCTGGTGCTGGTACCTGTATTTGTGACAGGCGGGATCCATGTGGATGGTCTTTTGGATACTTCGGATGCCCTGAGTTCCTGGCAGGAGAGAAGCAGAAGGCTGGAGATTCTTAAGGATTCCCATGCAGGTGCTTTTGCCGTTATTACTGCGGCGGTATATTTCATTGCCTGGTACGGCGCTTACAGTCAGTTGTTTAACAGTGCAGAGAATATGAGGGCGATCGGAATTCTGAGCCTTGGCTTTATGGTTTCCAGATGTCTGTCAGGGATCGGAGTTATTACCTTTCCGAAAGCAAAGGCAGACGGTACAGTTGCTGAGTTTTCCAGAAATTCTTCAGATGTGCTCTCGAGAAATGTGCTGATCGTCTATCTGGTGCTTCTGGCTGCGGGAATGATCTTGATCCGGCCTGTATGGGGAAGTCTGGCTTTTGTGGGAGCTTTGCTGATTTTCTGGTACTATCATCATATTGCGATGAAGTACTTTGGCGGGACAACCGGGGATATTTCGGGATTCTTTCTTTGTATCTGTGAAGTTGGGATGGCATTGATCCTGGCGGTGGTTTCTAATTTTTGAGGAGAAGAGTATGGAAATGATAATCGGCGGTGCATATCAGGGAAAGACTGAATATGCCAGGAAACAGTATCCACAGTTAAGGTGGAGTGACGGCGGTTCTGTCACAGAGGAGGAACTGATGAATGCTCAGGGTGTGACTGGTTTTCAGCAGTATATCCGCAGTGAACTGGAGAATGGAAAGGATGTGTCAGATCTTGCGGAAAAAATCATCTGTAAGAATCCGGATATTGTCCTTGTCTCTCAGGAAGTAGGGTACGGGGTTGTACCTGTGGATGCTTTTGACAGAAAATACAGAGAGGCTGTAGGGCGTGTATGTACGAAGCTGGCAGCATACAGTCATAAGGTGACGCGCGTGATCTGCGGGATTGGAACGGTGATCAAAGATGATTAAATTATGGCTGATCAGACATGGAAAAACAGAAGGGAATAAACTTTCCAGATATATCGGCACAACGGATGAGCCGTTATGTCAGGAGGGAACAGAGTTTCTGCATAAGATGGATTATCCAAAGGTTCAGGCGGTTTATGTAAGTCCTCTGAAACGATGCGTGCAGACAGCAGAGATTCTTTTTCCGGGAGCAGAGCAGGTTGTCTGTGAGCAGATGCGGGAATGTGATTTTGGCCTTTTTGAGGGGAAGAATTATCAGGAGCTGACTGGGAATCCAAAGTATCAGAGCTGGATTGATTCTGGAGGTACAAAGGCATTTCCGGGAGGAGAAGATCCGATGGAGTTCCGGAAACGGTGTGTCTGCGGATTTGAACAGATGATGGAAAAGATGATAAAGGGAAAAAGAAAGAAGATTGCCTTTGTGGTTCATGGGGGGACGATCATGTCGGTGATGGAAGCATTTGATCCGGAAAAGAAAGAATTTTATCACTGGCAGGTGAAAAACGGAAAAGGTTTTCATTTTCAAATTGAGGAAGAAAAATGGCAGCAGGGAAAGAGACAGTTTGAGGAGATTGAGGAAATATGAGTTCTTTGATGGCATGTATAGCAGGAATGGCGCTGGATGCGATTTTCGGGGATCCGGTATGGCTTTACCACCCGGTACGGATCATTGGAAACTGGATTTCGATACTGGAAAAGTGGCTGCGCGGATTTTGTAAAAATGATGAGAAAAAAGAAAGAATCGCAGGATGTGTTTTATGGTTTGGTGTGGTGATCGCATCGGTCGGAATTCCGTGGGGACTTTTGTATCTTGTTGGAAAGGTCAGTTTCTGGCTTCAATTTGCACTGGAAACTTTCTGGTGTTATCAGCTTCTTGCCGGAAAATGCCTGAAAGATGAAAGCAGGAAGGTTTATGTACGGCTCGTAAACCACAATCTGGAGGGGGCAAGACATGCGGTATCGATGATCGTGGGGAGAGATACCGGAAATCTTTCTGCGGCCGGAGTGACAAAGGCAGCGGTAGAAACGGTAGCCGAAAATACATCGGACGGAGTGATCGCACCGCTCATTTTTATGTTGATCGGTGGGGCACCACTTGGTTTTTTTTATAAGGCTGTTAATACAATGGATTCTATGGTAGGATATAAGAATGAAAAGTATTTACATTTTGG
>ENA-OPBS01002277-OPBS01002277.1-human-gut-metagenome-genome-assembly--contig:-NODE-2277-length-13629-cov-3.996537_pt1 | contig 13629 bp, 4 predicted proteins | sample MGYA00241074_ERZ501463 | MGnify/ENA primary metagenome ERZ501463 (study PRJEB25962, sample SAMEA2042578) | human gut metagenome | biome: human gut; feature: human-associated habitat; material: faeces...
AACGCTTCGGCAGTCATATATTTACTCACACTGAAATCAATATGTAGCACCGGATAAACAGCCCATTCTTTTTCCAGAGTTTCCATTGCCAATCCGTTGAACAAGTCTTTCTTTCCGGAAAAATAAGCTTCGAGTGTAGATACTAGCAGACTTTTCCCGAATCGTCGGGGACGGCTTAAAAAATAAACCTTATTTGTGTTTGTCAAACGGTAAATTAACTCCGTTTTATCAACGTACACATAACCATTATTTCGCAAATCTTCGAAATTCTGTATTCCTATCGGGTATCGTCTGAGTCTCTCGTCCATCTAAATTACATTTTTATATGAAACATAGACAAAGATAGAACTAAATAGGGGAAAATCAAAGATCAAAAAGTATATTGTTGTTTTCTTCCATTTTTATTTTCGTATTTCTTTTCACATAATATACTCTTGTTTTCTTCCCATATTACGATACATTCTTTTAGCTCCTCACCTGTTTTATTTCTATTTGTGTATATATCGGTCTCATGGTGAAAAAATGACCTTCTTAAAAAGGGAATATTTAAACAGTCAGGAAGGCGCTAATGCCAACATCATATAAATATAGAATGAAAAAGCTTCGGCATTTGTAACTATGATATTTACTCTTTTTATGAATTGGATGGTTTTGTGATTAAATTGAAGCTGTCTTGATCTTAAACTGGTTATTTGGTAACTTTATTGAAATTTGATGATTCATTATGCTATTGTTATCATGTTTGTTATTGTCGATAAACTAGAGAAAAATAGCCTCCCTATGCCTCTTTTATTACTTTTTTGCCGGTGATAAATAAGTTCCTCGGTGAGGAAAGAGTCGTTGGTTTAAAAGGAACATCCCGTTGGTTTTAAACCAACGAAGGTTTTGTTGGTAAGAAAAGATGCATATTTCACGTACCTTTATGTAATATTAGTCTATGTTTCTGCATATTATTACACTTATTTATGCGAATTATTTGCTGGTTCACTATTTTTTGATTAACTAAATTTCTAATATAATCTTAAAAATCGAACATTGCTGTCTCTTTTTCAAATTTGGTATCAGATGAAATAAGACAATTATTGAAAATTAATTGAAAAAGAATAAATCTTTAAACTTTTATTCCTTACTTTGTTATTTATACAGATATATATCAAACTTAAACTGGAAAGATTATGAAAATAAGGCAGATTTGTATGCTGGTGCTGTTATGTCTGGGAGTGATTCCGGCAGTGCAGGCACAAACTTACGACAAATTATGGAAACAAGTGGAGCAGGCAGAAAAGAAGAGCCTGCCTGAGACTGTGATAAAACTGACTGGCGAGATTTATCAGAAAGGGGAGAAAGAAAAGAACTCTCCACAAATGCTGAAAGCGTATATGTGGCGGATGAGATACCGGGATATGCTGACCCTAGATAGCCTGTATACGAACCTGAATGGTTTGGAACTGTGGGCAAAGCAAACTGACCAACCCATGGACCGAGCTGTATTACATTCGCTGATAGCCGAGATTTATTCAATGTATGCTTTTAACAATCAATGGCAACTCCGGCAACGGACAGAGATTGTAGGTGAAGCTCCTTCGGCAGATATGAGGGAGTGGACAGCAAACATGTTTGTAGAGAAAGTGAGAACAAACGTAAGGGAAGCAATGGCGGATTCCGTACTATTGCTTAACACATCTTCACGTACTTATATTCCTTTTGTTGAGTTGGGCGAAACAAGTGAATACTATCATCATGATATGTATCATCTGCTGGCTACCCGCGGTATTGTAGCTTTACAGCAGGTAGCGGGATTGGATCGTGCCACTCCGGTGGAAGATATTTCGGAAGATTCGTCTGCTGAAAAAGAATCTTCGGTGAAACAGGATATTATAGCAATTTATGGAAATATGATTGCTGCTTATAAAGCATCCGGTTTGAAAGAAGGCTATGTGTTGACAGCGCTCAGCTATTTAGAGTGGAGACGTGATTCAGATAGAAACATCCGGCCTTTCGGACTGAAGAAAGGATTGTCGGGATTAACAGAAGATACCTACGTTACTGCACTGAATGAACTGAAAAGCAGATTTAAATCAGAGAGTATTTGTGCTGAAGTTTATTTGGCCCAGGCTCGCTATGCGATTGAAAAAGAACAGCAAACGTCAGCTTTGCAGCTTTGTGATGAGGCCATCCGTTTATACCCCGGTTATCGTAGAATTAACGCTCTGAAGAATTTGCGCGAAGATATCCTGTCACCGTTTCTGAATGTAACTGCGGCTGCAACAGCTTTCCCTGGTGAGGAAATCGAAATAAGAGCTTCGCACAAGAATCTGGATGGATTTACACTTCGTCTTTATCAGGCAAAGAAGTTGATAAAGGAACAGCACTTTGCAGTTCTTCGTCCCGAAGACTACCGGACGCAGGATACGGTATTTACCTTTAAAGCGCCGGAAGTCGGACAATATGTAATGCGTATCGTTCCGGATATTCGTGCCAAGAGAGACAGTGAAAGCAAATTCAATGTGACACGTTTCAAAGTATTGACCTGCCGTTTACCGGGAAATCAATATGAGGTAGTGACGCTGGATGGACAAACGGGACACCCTATACCGAATGCGAAAATAACTCTTTATACGAATGACGAAAAAGTATTGCAGGAATATACAACCGGGGCAGATGGCAAAGTTGTCTTCCCCTGGAAATCCGAATACAGATATTTGAAAGCTGCTAAAGGTATCGATACCGGTATGCCGTTTCAAAGCATTTACGGTGGAAGTTATGGATATTACGGAGATGAAAACAAGGTCTCCGAAGGAATGACTTTGTTGACGGACCGTTCTTTGTACCGTCCCGGTCAGACCGTATATGTGAAAGGAATTGCCTATGTACAGAAATCTGATACGGCAAATGTACTTCCGAACAAGGACTATACTGTTGTTTTGATGGATGCAAATAATCAGGAAGTTGGACAGAAAGCGGTTCGTACCAATGAATTCGGCTCGTTTACTGTCGATTTTGCATTGCCATCCGCTTGTCTGAATGGGATGTTTTCGTTGAAAGCTGGCGAGGGAAGAACGAATATTCGCGTGGAGGACTATAAACGTCCGACGTTTGATATTACTTTCGACAAGCAGCAGGGCAGTTATCAATTGGGCGATAAGGTAGAGGTGAAAGGTAAGATACAGTCTTATAGCGGTGTGATGCTTCAGGACCTTCCGGTGAAGTATATGGTGAAGCGTTCTGTTCGCAGTTTCTGGAGGATTTCGGAGGCTGTACAGATTGCTTCGGGTGAAGTGACTGCCGACGGGAACGGAGAATTTACGATCCCGGTTCGCCTGGAAGAAAGTGCAGATTATAAGAATAATGATAAAATATATTATCGTTATTCTGTTGAAGCGACTGTTACCAATGCGGCAGGTGAAACACAGTCGTCTACGGAGATGATTTCGGCAGGACAGCGTTCATTGATTTTGCAGACGGAGTTGAAAGAAAAGATTTGCAAGGATAGGCCGTTCAACATTGTGTTTGAAGCACAGAATCTGAACGGACAGCCTGTGGAAGTGAAAGGTACATACTCTTTATATCCGGCGAAAGATAAGGACTACAAGCAACTGGGCGAGAAACCGGTTGCAACCGGAACGTTTACTTCTAATAAGGAAATGACCTTCAATTGGGGGAAATTTTCTTCCGGGCCGTATGTGCTGAAGGCAACGGTGAAAGATAACCAGGGAAAAGAAGTGACGGCGGAAGCAAATACGATTCTTTTCTCTTCTGACGACAAACGTCCGCCTGTTCAGTCCGCCGTGTGGTTCTATGCAGAGAATACGGAATTTGACACTGCTCATCCGGCGGTATTCTATTTCGGAACTTCGGAAAAGGATACCTATATAATGATGAATGTATTTTGCGGTGATAAACTGCTGGAAAGCAAGGCACTGAATCTGTCCGATACGATTGTTCGTTTTCAATATCCGTATCAGGAAAGTTACGGTAACGGTATCTTCGTGAACTTCTGTATGGTGAGGGACGGACAGGTTTATCAGGAACGGGTTCAGGCGAGAAAACGTTTGCCGGACAAGACATTGGTGATGAAGTGGGACGTATTCCGTGATAAATTGCGTCCCGGACAGAAAGAGGAATGGAAACTGACAATCAAGACACCGCAGGGACAGGCTGCTCATGCCGAAATGTTGGCGACGATGTATGATGCCTCACTTGATAAAATCTGGAACCGCCGGCAGGATTTCCGGGTTTACTACCAGCAACTGCTTCCTTATTCCGATTGGATGAACGGATATGTTGGAAATAACTCCTACAATTATTGGTGGGATCGTAAGTCTCTCAAAGTACCTGCAATGTTGTATGACAGATTCGCTATGCAGCCTGATATAAGAAATGTATATGCGATGTCAGAATCCATAGCTGATGGAGTAGTGGTCAGAGGATATGCAGTGCAAAAGAAAATGTCGGTGACAGGCAGCGTTGTAAGCCGGAGCAATGCGGTGAGATATGCATCGGCGCTAGTTTCCGAAGATGCTGCGGATACAATGTTTGAATCGGAGTTAGTGCCAATGGTAGCAGGAAAGGCCGATGCCGCTTCCGGAGAAGAAGCGCTTCCTGAAGCTCCTGCCGGCTTGCGTACAAATCTTGCCGAGACTGCTTTCTTCTATCCCCAACTCCGTACCAATGAGCAGGGAGAGGTTTCTTTCTCTTTCACTATGCCCGAAAGTCTGACACGTTGGAATTTCCGTGGATATGCTCACACCAAGGGAATGTTAATGGGAACGCTGGACGGAGAAGCTATTACCAGTAAAGAATTTATGCTGACCCCGAATCTGCCACGTTTCGTGCGTGTGGGCGATAAGACCTCTATTGCTGCCTCTGTCTCTAACATGACTGGCAAGCCGCAAGCAGGAACAGTAAGCATGATTCTTTTCGATCCGGTGACGGAGAAGGTTGTCGACACACAGAAACAGAAGTTCTCCGTTGAGGCAGGCAAGACAATTGGCGTGAACTTCATGTTTACCGTCAGTGATAAATACGAGGTACTGGGTTGTCGGATGATAGCCGATAGCGGCACATTTAGCGACGGAGAGCAACAATTGGTTCCGGTACTCAGCAACAAGGAACATTTGGTAGAGACACTGCCCATGCCTATACGTGGAGAAGAAACTCTCACCTTCTCGCTCGACAGTTTGTTCAACCGGCATAGTAAAACGGCAACAGACCGTAAACTGACGATTGAATTTACCGGAAATCCTGCTTGGTATGTTATTCAGGCATTGCCTTCTTTGAGCCTTCCGGTCAATAATAACGCTATTTCATGGGCTACCGCCTACTATGCGAATACATTGGCTTCGTATATAATGAACAGTCAGCCACGCATCAAGGCTGTGTTTGATAGCTGGAGACTTCAGGGCGGTACGAAGGAAACCTTCTTGAGCAACTTGCAAAAGAATCAGGAAGTGAAGAATATTCTGTTGTCCGAATCTCCGTGGGTACTCGAAGCACAGACTGAAGAACAGCAGAAAGAGCGTATCGCTACACTGTTCGACTTGAATAATATCCGTAACAATAATATCGCTGCACTGACCAGATTGCAGGAATTGCAAAATTCCAACGGTGCCTGGTCATGGTATAAAGGAATGAACGGCAGCGGTTATGTCACGGCCTATATTGCCGAATTGAATGCCCGCCTTGCTCTGCTGACCGGTGAGAAGTTGGACGGACCAGCACTTGCTTTACAGGAAAAGGCGTTGACTTATCTTCACCAATCAGCTTTGGAAGAATACAAAAATATTCTTAAAGCACAGAAAGAAGGAGTGAAGTTCACAGGAGTGTCGGGCTCTATCCTGCAATATCTGTATATTGTCGCTATTTCCGGCGGACAGGTTCCTGCTGCCAATAAAGCTGCGTATGCTTATTATCTTTCTAAAGTGAAAGAGTTGCTTCCGGCAGCTTCAATGAATACGAAGGCGATTGCTGCTATCGTGCTCGATAAAGCCGGACAAAAGAAAGAAGCGCAGGAATTTGTTGCTTCTCTGAAAGAACATCTGACAAAGACGGACGAACAGGGGATGTTCTTCGCTTTCAACGAGAATCCTTATGCGTGGGGAGGAATGAGGATGCAGGCTCATGTAGACGTTATGGAAGCTTTGGAATTGATCGGCGGAAACAGCGAAACGGTGGAAGAAATGAAACTCTGGCTGTTGAAACAGAAGCAGACGCAACAATGGGATTCCCCTGTAACTACGGCAGATGCGGTGTATGCACTGTTGATGAAAGGTACTAATTTGCTTGACAATCAGGGCGATGTACGGATTGTGATTGCCAATGAAGTACTGGAAACGGTGAGTCCGAGCAAGACTACGGTGCCGGGACTGGGATATATCAAACGTTCGTTTACACAGAAGAATGTCATGGATGCCCGCAAGATTGAAGTGGAAAAGAGAAATCCGGGGATTGCCTGGGGAGCTGTTTATGCAGAATATGAATCGCCGATCAAGGATGTGAAGCAACAGGGAGGTGAGTTAAATGTACAGAAACAATTATATGTGGAACGTACGGTGAATGATACCCCTCAGCTGCAACCGGTCACGGCAAAGACGGTGCTTCAGGTAGGTGATAAGGTTGTTTCCCGTTTGAGTATCCGTGTAGACCGTGCAATGGACTTTGTACAGTTGAAAGATCAGCGTGGCGCTTGTTTCGAGCCGATCGGCAGTGTCTCCGGTTATCGCTGGAATAACGGAATCGGCTATTATGTGGACATTAAAGATGCTTCTACCAATTTCTTCTTCGATCACTTGGGGAAGGGAGTTTATGTACTGGAATATAGTTACCGTGTCAGTCGTGCGGGAACTTACGAAACGGGGCTGGCAACCATGCAATGTGCCTATGCGCCGGAATATGCTTCTCATTCGGCTTCAATGACGGTAGAAGTGAAATAATTAACTTATTAACGGTGAACGGTAAACGTTCACCGTTAATAATCCTTTCAATACGTTTCATATCTCATCTAAAACTCCTACATTTGTACACCAAAATAAAATATATCACATGAAACGTAATTTACTATCTATATTTTTTCTGCTTATTGTCACTTTGGCAGCTGTCGCCCAACCTCGTATTTCTTCTAATAAGGAGACGCACAACTTCGGACAAATAGAATGGAAACGTCCGGTGACAGTGGAGTATACCATTACCAATACCGGAAATCTGCCTTTGGTGCTGACCAACGTCACCACTTCTTGTGCCTGTGCCGTGGCCGACTGGACAAAAGAACCGATTGCTCCCGGAGCGAAAGGTATTGTAAAGGCTTCATTTGATGCCAAAGCATTGGGACGTTTCGAGAAGTCGGTCGGTATTTATAGCAATGCTACTCCGAATCTGGTTTATCTGAAGTTTACGGGTGAAGTGGTGCAGGAAATAAAGGATTATACGAAGACTCATCCTTTCGCTATCGGTAATATCCGTATCGACCGGGATGAATTTGCCTTCCCCGATGTATATCGCGGACAGCAACCAACTATGACGTTCAGCATTGCCAACCTTTCCGACCGTCCTTATGAACCGGTACTGATGCATCTTCCTCCTTACCTGAAAATGGAGGCGGAACCTAAAGTGCTGCTCAAAGGAAAGAAAGGAACTGTCAAACTGACGCTGGACGCCAGCCAACTGAATGATTACGGATTGACACAGACTTCCGTCTATCTCTCCCGTTTTGCCGGTGATAAGGTCAGTGAGGATAATGAAATTCCCGTTTCGGCTATTCTACTTCCCGATTTCTCGCGGATGACGGCGAAAGATTCGTTGGACGCACCGGCTATCCGTATCTCGGAAACAAATATAGACCTCAGTGTACCATTGATAAAGAAAAAGAAAGCCAGCTACAATATCTTGATTGCTAATGCCGGAAAGACTCCGTTAGTAATCAGTAAGTTGCAGGTGTTTAATTCTTCTGTGGGCGTTAGTCTGAAAAAGACCGTGCTGCCGCCGGACGGAATGACGAAACTGAAAGTGACGATTCGTAAACGTGACGTCGGTAATAAGAAGCATCATTTACGCATTCTTATGATTACAAACGACCCGTTGAATCCCAAAGTTGAAATCAATATCAAACGCTAAATTCTATGGCTATGGAACATCCTGAAAATAGTGGAGAATACAAAGGGCTTGCTGTCAACAAAGGCATCGAGCAGCCTTCATCTGTAAATCCTTACCTGAAACGTAAGCCGAAAAAGCGTCAGCTTTCGGTGGCGGAGTTTGTTGAGGGGATTGTGAAAGGCGACATTACTATTTTGAGCCAGGCTGTGACATTAGTGGAAAGTGTGAAACCGGAACATCAGGTCGTAGCACAAGAGGTGATAGAGAAATGCCTGCCTCATTCCGGAAATTCTGTCCGTATAGGTATCAGCGGAGTTCCCGGCGCGGGAAAGAGTACTTCGATAGATGTATTCGGTTTGCACGTGCTTGAAAAAGGAGGAAAGCTGGCTGTGTTGGCTATCGACCCCAGTAGCGAACGTAGTAAAGGCAGTATCTTAGGAGATAAGACGCGTATGGAACAGCTTTCCGTACATCCGAAGTCATTTATCCGCCCTAGCCCCTCGGCAGGTTCGTTGGGAGGAGTGGCACGTAAAACGCGTGAGACGATTGTACTCTGCGAGGCTGCCGGATTCGATAAGATTTTTGTGGAAACCGTCGGGGTGGGACAGAGTGAAACGGCTGTTCATTCTATGGTAGATTTCTTCCTGCTGATTCAGTTGGCAGGTACAGGAGACGAGTTGCAAGGCATTAAGCGCGGTATTATGGAAATGGCCGACGGCATTGTGATCAACAAGGCCGACGGGGATAATCTGGAACGTGCAAAACTGGCTGCTACTCAATTTCGTAACGCTTTGCATCTTTTCCCTGCTCCCGAATCGGGATGGACTCCCCAAGTGTTGACCTATTCCGGTTTTTATAATATCGGAGTGAAGGAGATATGGGATATGATTTATGAATATATTGACTTTGTGAAGACCAACGGTTATTTTGAATATCGTCGTAACGAGCAAAGTAAATACTGGATGTATGAAACGATCAACGAACAACTTCGTGACAGTTTCTATCATAATCCGAAGATTGAAGCCATGCTTCTGGAAAAGGAACAGCAAGTGTTGCAAGGAAATCTGACATCATTTATAGCCGCAAAGAGCCTACTCGATACTTATTTCGCAGACCTGAAACGGGACGACTAGAAAAAGAACGTTAAAAAGCGGATGAAAAAATAGGGGTGGTATGCTTTCTGATTGTATTTACATTCAGAGAACCATGAATATTGGACACAGAATATTATTTATTGACTTAAAATACCTTATGAACAAAACCTTGTTAACAGGTCTTCTGTGCTGCACCCTCACAGTACAGAGTTTCGCAGACCAACCTTTGGAAGGGTTTACCTATGCTACCTTGAATGCTCCGACAGGAGCGGAGTGGGAATCTCCCGAAAACTTGGCACTCAATAAGGAGCAGCCGCATGCTTATTTCTTTCCGTTTCAAGACTTGGAAAGTGCTCGCAAAGTATTGCCCGAAAACAGTAAGTTCTGGCAGTCTCTCAATGGCGACTGGAAGTTTCATTGGGCACCCGACCCCGATTCCCGTCCGGCAGATTTCTATCAGACGAATTATGATGTGACTTCGTGGGACGTAATCCCTGTACCGTCGAGCTGGAATATCTATGGTATTCAGAAAGACGGAAGCTTGAAGTATGGAACTCCTATTTATGTCAATCAACCGGTTATCTTCCAACATAGCGTGAAGGTAGACGACTGGCGCGGAGGAGTGATGCGTACTCCGCCCGCTAACTGGACTACTTATAAGCACCGTAATGAGGTTGGTTCCTTCCGCCGCGATTTTGAGATTCCTCAGGATTGGGATGGCAGGGAAGTATTCATCAGTTTCGACGGTGTGGATTCTTTCTTCTATCTTTGGATTAACGGTAAGTATGTGGGGTTCTCCAAGAACTCGCGCAATACCGCTAATTTCAATATTACCCCTTATCTTCAGAAAGGCAAAAATATCGTAGCAGCCGAAGTATATCGTAGCTCGGATGGTTCATTTCTGGAGGCACAGGATATGTTCCGTCTGCCGGGTATCTTCCGTACGGTAGCTTTGTACTCGGTTCCCAAGGTTCATTTCCGTGACTTGGTGGCTATTCCCGATTTGGACGCTACTTATACGGATGGTTCTTTGACTATCAACGCTGATATCCGTAACTTGGATAAAAAGGCAGCCAAGGATTATAAAGTATATTATTCTTTGTATGCCAATAAACTGTATTCTGATGAAAATACGTTGGTAGACGGCGTTTCATCTCCGGTAATAGAGAAGATCGTTTCGAATGAGACTGGTAAGGTTCAAACTGTTTTTCAGGTGAAGGCTCCTAACAAGTGGTCGGCGGAGTTTCCTTATCGCTATACGCTTGTTGCTGAACTGAAAGATAAAAAGAACAGGACTATTGAAACGGTTTCTACTATCGTAGGTTTCAGGAAAGTGGAAATCAAAGATACACCTGCGTCAGAAGATGAGTTCGGGCTTGCCGGACGCTATTATTATGTGAACGGAAAGACCGTTAAACTGAAAGGGGTGAACCGTCATGAATCCAACCCTGCTGTGGGACATGCCATTACCCGTGAGATGATGGAAAAAGAAATTATGCTGATGAAGCGTGCTAACATCAATCATGTTCGTAACTCTCACTATCCGGATGATCCGTATTGGTACTTCCTGTGCAATAAATATGGTATCTATCTGGAAGATGAGGCTAACATCGAATCACACGAATATTATTATGGTGCCGCTTCGCTTTCTCATCCGGTGGAATGGCAAAATGCTCATGTGGCTCGTGTTATGGAAATGGTGCATGCCAATGTCAACAATCCTTCTATCGTGATTTGGTCGTTAGGTAATGAGGCCGGTCCGGGTAAGAATTTTGTGGCGGCTTATGATGCGTTGAAGAAGTTCGATACTTCCCGTCCCGTACAATATGAACGTAACAATGATATTGTTGATATGGGTTCGAATCAGTATCCGTCTATCGGTTGGGTACGTGGTGCTGTACAGGGGAAATATGATATTAAATATCCGTTCCATATCTCCGAGTATGCTCATTCAATGGGAAATGCTTGCGGTAATCTTATTGATTATTGGGAAGCTATGGAGTCTACCAACTTCTTCTGTGGCGGTGCTATATGGGATTGGGTAGACCAGTCCATGTATAATTACGATCCGAAAACGGGTACGCGTTATCTGGCTTATGGAGGTGACTTCGGTGATACTCCCAATGATGGGCAGTTTGTAATGAACGGAATCGTGTTCGGAGATCTGGAACCGAAACCTCAATATTATGAAGTGAGAAAAGTATATCAGAATATCGGAGTGAAAGCTGTCGATGTTGAGAAGGGTGTCTTTGAGATCTTCAATAAGTATTATTTCAAGAATCTGGCGGACGACTACTATTTGATGTGGTCCGTTTATGAGGACGGCAAGGCTATTCAGGCAACTCTGAAGAAAGACATCAATCTGGCTCCCCGCCAGCGGATGCAAATCTCTCTTCCCTATAATCGTGCTGCGTTTAAAAAAGATGCGGAGTACTTTGTGAAAGTGCAGTTTATATTGAAAGACAAGATGCCTTGGGCTGATAAAGACTTCGTAATGGCGGAAGAACAGGTACTGGTGAAGGAAGCTACGGATCGTCCGTTAATCAGTGAAGTGGCTGGCGCTACTGCGGGAAGTCTGAAGAGTCGTATGAACCCGAGTACAGAGAGAATCGAAATTAAAGGGGACGGCTTTGAAGCGGAATTCGATCAGCAGACCGGAAGTATTTATAGCTTGAAATACGGCGATAAAACAATTATTGCGGCCGGAAACGGACCGAAACTTGATGCACTTCGTGCCTTTACAAACAATGATAACTGGTTCTATGCTCCTTGGTTTGAATATGGTTTGCATAACCTGCAACATAAAATGATAGAGGTAACAGCTCGTGAGAAGGATGGTAAAATGGTATTGAGTTTTACCGTAGAATCGCAGGCACCGAATGCTGCAAGCATTAAAGGGGGGACCAGTTCCGGTAAGAATAGTATTGTGGAACTGACAGACCGGAAATTTGGAGCCAATGACTTTAAGTTTATTACCAATCAGGTGTGGACGGTTTATCCGGACGGTTCTATCGAATTGCAGTCCAGTATTACTTCTACTCGTCCCAGCCTGACTTTGCCACGTCTTGGCTATGTGATGAAAGTTCCTCAGGAATATGCTAACTTTACTTATTATGGTCGTGGACCGATTGATAACTATGCCGACCGTAAGAGTGGCCAGTTCATAGAGCAACATACGAATACGGTAGCGGGTGAGTTTGTGAATTTCCCGAAGCCGCAGGATATGGGTAATCATGAAGATGTACGTTGGTGTGCATTGACGAATCAGGCAGGACAAGGGGCAGTCTTTATAGCTACCGATCGCCTGTCGGTGTCTGCACTTCAATATTCTGCTCTTGATTTGATCCTGGCTTCTCATCCATATCAATTGCCTAAAGCAGGTGATACTTATTTGCATCTGGATTGTGCAGTTACCGGTTTGGGTGGTAATAGCTGCGGTCAAGGTGGCCCTCTTGTTCAAGACAGGGTATTTGCCGGTCATCATAATATGGGCTTTATTATCCGTCCGGTTGTTGGTGCGAATTTGGCAGCTGTTGCTAATGTTGCTCCTGCCGGAGATATTCCTTTGTCTATCACACGTACTCCTGCCGGGATGGTAGAATTGACGTCGGCAAAGAAAGACGCTGTATTCTGCTATACGATTGACGGTAGTAAAAAGGTACAGGAATATACAGAACCTATTCCTTTGCGTAATGGAGGTACTGTGAAAGCATGGTATAAGGACAATAAGGATATTAGTGCCGTTATGAAGTTTGAAAAGATAGAAAGTATCCAGATGCAGGTGGTATATGCCAGCAGCCAGGAGTCAGGCGATGGAGATGCAGCTAATCTGGTTGACGGTGATCCTAGTACGATATGGCATACAATGTATTCAGTAACGGTTGCCAAATATCCGCATTGGGTGGATCTTGATGCAGGTGAAGTAAAAGAAATCAAAGGCTTTACCTATCTGCCGCGTCAGAATGGAAATAATGGCAATATCAAGGATTACTCTATTCAAGTCAGCATGGATGGTAAAGAATGGGGTGATCCGGTCAAGAAAGGTACTTTTGCTAATAACTCAAAGGAAAAGAGGGTGATGTTCGACAAGCCGGTAAAGGCACGTTATATTCGCTTTACTGCTTTGAGTTCGCAGAACGGACAAGACTTTGCGTCCGGTGCAGAAGTGACTATCCTGGCTAACTAGAATAAAACTATTCAGGCACAGATTACACGGACTTCACAGTTTTAGTCAATCAAAGAACTGTGAAATTTGTGTAATCCGTGTCTGATAACTAATAATGATTGGTGGTTATTACAATTCCCTTCCCGCTTTCTCGAAATCAGCCTTCGACTTACTTTGCGTTACAATATATACACCGAGAAATACGAGCGCAATGGCAAGTCCTTTCTGCCAGCCGAAACTTCCGATTCCCATAATAATGGCAGCAATCGTAGCCACAATCGG
>ENA-OPBS01002285-OPBS01002285.1-human-gut-metagenome-genome-assembly--contig:-NODE-2285-length-13585-cov-4.350259_pt1 | contig 13585 bp, 10 predicted proteins | sample MGYA00241074_ERZ501463 | MGnify/ENA primary metagenome ERZ501463 (study PRJEB25962, sample SAMEA2042578) | human gut metagenome | biome: human gut; feature: human-associated habitat; material: faeces...
AGAAAAATATTATAGAAAGCTCATCGCCTTCTATGGCTAATAATATACAGGAAAAATGTGAAGAAAGTGTGACTAAGATTTGAAATAAATGTGAAAAAATGCGATTTATGACGCAAATATGACAAAATATGCTTGCAGTGAAATGGATATGAGTAAAAAGTGAAAGAGATCCGCGAATGTCCGATCGAGGGCGGCGGGAAACAAAAACCGGAGAAATGGGAAAAACCCATGTTTCTCCGGTTATATTTTTTATCAGAATTTTTTCCAGGTTTCCCGAAGGAAAAGAATCAGAATCGGGAACAGCTCCAGTCGTCCGGCAAGCATGTCAAAAGAGAGAACCAGCTTGGACAGGGGAGAAAAGATCCCGAAGTTTCCTGTAGGACCGATCAGGGAAAGACCGGGACCCACATTGTTTAAAGTGGTGACTACGGCTGTGAAATTTGTTACAAGATCAAATTCATCAAAACTGATGATAAAGATAGATGCAGCCACGATCATCAGATAAACGATCATATAAATATTGGTGGCACGCATAACTTCGTGAGACACCGCTTTTCCGTCCATTTTGATCTTTTTTACTGCATTGGGATGCAGATAAAGATGCAGTTCCTTGCGAACAGATTTTGCAAGAAGCAGAAGACGGGAAATCTTGATTCCGCCGCCTGTACTGCCGGCACAGGCACCACAGAAGGTAAGCAGTACCAGAATCGTTCTGGATACCGCAGGCCACTGGTTAAAATCCGTAGTGGCATAACCGGTGGTGGTGATAATAGAACCAACCTGGAAAAATGCCTGCTGAAGTGCTTCCCACACATTGTCAAACAGATGCCGGACGTTGAAAGTGATCATCAGGGCAGAAGCGATGATCACAAAGAAGTAGCAGCGGACCTCTTCAGATTTCAATGCCTGAGAAAACTTCCTGGTGAGAAGAAGAAAATAGACATTGAAGTTAACGCCAAACAGGATCATAAAGATGGTGATGACGATCTGAATATATAAGCTGTAGCTTCCCATACTGTCGGATTTGATTCCGAACCCACCGGTTCCGGCAGTTCCAAATGCTGCACAGAGACTGTCGTAAAGAGGCATCCCTCCAAGAAGCAGGAGGATGATCAGTGCAACAGTGAGCGCAATGTAGATCTTGTACAGGATCTTGGCAGTTGACTGGACTTTTGGAAGAAGCTTTCCTACGGAAGGACCGGGGCTTTCTGCCTTCATAAGGTTCATATGATAGCCACCTGCCAGAGGCAGCAGTGTCAGGATAAATACCAGAACCCCCATACCGCCGATCCAGTGGGAAAAGCATCTCCAGATGTTGATGCAGTAAGGCATCTGTGTTGGATCAGAAAGGATACTGGAACCGGTTGTGGTAAAACCGGAAACGATCTCAAAAAAAGCATCGATCGGATTGGGGATAGCTCCGCTGAGTACAAAAGGCACAGCGCCGACAATACTGAGAACGATCCAGCTTAAGGCAGTGGTAACAAGACCTTCACGGGCGTAGAATGCTTTTTTGGAGGGCTTGCGGCTGACCAGAGGAACACCGATGGCCAGACATGCCAGGATCGTGATCAGGAAGGCAATACCGGATTTTTCGCGGTAGATAAGGGCAGTGATGCCGGGAACCAGCATACAGACAGCCTCCACATTCATGATCCATCCCAGGATATAAATAATAATCGAATAATTCATTTGGCAGTACCTCTATTTTTCAAGTATATCTGTGATGTCGCGAAGCCCCTTGTGAGTGGTTACGATGATCACGGTATCTCCCACCTGGATCATATCCTGACCACGGGGAATGCGGATGCGGCCGTTGCGGTTCAGGCATCCCACCAGAAGATTTTTGCGGAGATTCAGCTCTGCAAGAGGGATATAAGTTACGGCAGATTCCTCACGGATCGCAAATTCCAGTGCTTCTGCATTGCCATCCAGAATATGATAAAGAGTTTCTACATTGCTGCCGATGCTGTTCTGAGTGGCACGGACATACTGCAGGATATAATCAGCAGTGATATTTTTCGGATAGATGACACTTCCGATATCCAGGGAGTCGATGACATCATCAAATTCCAGACGGTTGACCTTGGCAACCAGCTTGGCATCGGAGATGCTTTTGGCAAAGAGGGCAAGAAATACATTCTCCTCATCCAGATTTGTCAGAGTGACAAAGGATTCGGACTCGGAAAGTCCTTCTTCTAGCAGAAGAGAACGGTTCGTTCCGTCACCATTGATGATAGTCGCATCTGGAAGCAGTTCGCTTAAGTGCTCACAGCGGTTTTTGTTCTGCTCGATGATCTTGACACTGATCTTCATACCCAGAAGTGCATGGGCAAGATAATAGGAAATGGTTCCGCCACCTACGATGATACAGTTTTTGACCTGATTGGTCTTGAGACCGATCTTACGGAAAAATGCCGCTGCATTAAGCGGAGAGGCCAGAATGGAAACCATATCTCCGTCGTGTATAATGTGATCACCACCAGGAATGGATACATTGTCACGGCTTTCAATCGCGCAGACCAGAATATCACTTCGGAAAGCATCTGAGATCTGGGAAACGCTCATTCCGTCCAGCTTGAATTCCGGGAGAACTTTAAACTTGAGAAGCTCTACACGACCACGTGCAAAGGTGTCAATCTTGATCGCAGATGGAAAACGGAGAAGCCGTGAAATTTCCTGGGCAGCGGCAAGCTCCGGGTTAATGATCATGGTAACACCAAGACGTTCTTTGATGAATCCGATTTCTTTTTCATAAATGGGATTACGGACGCGGGCGATGGTCTGACAGTGGTTGGCCTTCTGCGCGATCAGACAGCAGAGAAGGTTCAACTCGTCAGAAGCGGTAACTGCGATCAGAATATCTGCAGTATCAACACCTGCCTCCATTAAAGTATTGATGCTGGCACCATTACCGACGATTCCCATAGCGTCGATATTTTCGCAGAGATCATTGATCTTGTCGGCAATAACGTCGACAAGAGTGATATCAATATCCTCTGCCTGAAGCTGCTCTGCAAGATTTCTACCGACTTTTCCGCAGCCTACAATAATTACCTGCATAATTTCCTCCTTCAATAGCCGGTCAGGGCTACAAATCATAAGTAAAAGCGCCCATCCGTGTAAAGATAGGCAAGGATATTATAGCACTGTATATCTGATTTTTAAACAGTAATATTTTCCTGTATATATAGAAAAAAATGGCAGAAAGATAGATATATGTGAAGGAAAGTGAACATTCCTGTTTTCACAAGTTTAAAAAACGGTCATAAAATATAGCGTGATCATGAATGAAAGGATTTCGATTATGGACCGATTTCAGATGAATCGTTCGGGCTGCCGGCCATATCAGTATACCTGTGGGATGAATAGCGGGATGGCAGGCCGGACGGATCGATCATTTTCTGATATGGCAAAACAGGTTCCTGCAATGGCGTATGTACCATACCAGGAATTTGCGCCTACCTTTGAGTTGAAAAAAGCTCTTCAGGTCGGAACTATCTTTCCTGAGCTTTGCAAGCCGTTCTGCGGCAGGAGAGGAGGAAGTCGATGATGTCCGGAAATTGTACTTCCAAAAAAGAACTGTTGCAGTTTATTGACCAGGTAAGCTTTGCCATTGACGATCTTCTCCTTTTTCTGGATACGCATCCAAAAGAAAAAAGAGCTCTTGAATATTACAGTGAGCTTTCAGCCAGAAGAAATGAGCTCCTGGAAAAATATGCAAAATTTTATGGACCGCTGACCATTGATACCGGAAACGACAGCAATCTTAAGTCATGGCAGTGGATGGAACAGCCGTTTCCATGGGAACAGGAAGGAGGGTGCAGATAAGGTATGTGGAATTATGAAAAAAGACTCCAGTATCCTGTAAATATCAAGACGCCTAACGCAAAGCTGGCACAGTTTATATCCAGCCAGTATGGCGGACCGGACGGAGAAATAGGAGCTTCCATGCGGTATCTTTCCCAGCGTTTTACCGCACCGAACCGGATGGTCGCGGCAGTGCTCAATGATGTGGGAACAGAAGAACTGGCACATTTGGAAATCGTATCCACCATTGTCCATCAGCTGACAAAGGATCTTTCTATGGAAGAAATCGAGAACAGCGGACTTGGGCCGTATTATATTGACCACACGGTGGGAATCTGGCCGCAGGCTGCAGGTGGAGTGCCCTTTAATGCCTGCGAATTCCAGAGTAAGGGTGATCCGATCACGGATCTGTTTGAAGATCTGGCAGCAGAACAGAAGGCACGCTCCACCTACGATAATATCCTCCGGGTGGTGAAAAATATCCCGGAGGTTGCAGATCCCATCCGTTTCCTTCGGGCAAGAGAGGTAGTCCATTTCCAGCGTTTCGGTGAAGCACTGAGATCCGTGCAGGAGCAGCTGGATGCCAAAAATTTCTATGCCTTTAACCCGAGCTTTGATGCTCCGTGCAAAGCCTCCTGTGAAGAGTGATGGATCAGAGAAAAAATCTGTCTGACAGGAATCATATCTGAAATAAAAAGAGCTGCACAGCCGGCAGGGATCCTGCGGCTGTGTAGCTTTGAATTTGTTTTTTGGGAAAAAGATGTTTGTAACCTGCATTTCTTGTTATGCGTCTTTTTTATCGTCTTTATGCAGATTCTTCTGTGCTGTGGAAAGCATAAGCTTGATCCTGTTCAGCTGATTTACTTCGCTGGCACCTGGATCGTAGTCGATGGCAACAATGTTGGCTTCTGGATGCTCACGGCGAACTTCCTTGATGACACCTTTTCCTACGATGTGGTTCGGCAGGCATCCAAAAGGCTGGATGCAGACGATGTTCGGGATACCGCCGTGGATGAGTTCCATCATCTCTCCGGTCAGGAACCATCCTTCACCGGTCTGATTTCCGGCAGAAACGATGGGCGCAGCCATTTTTGCAAGATCACGGATATCTGCGGCCGGTGTAAAGTGGCGGCTCTGCTCCAGAGCCTCATTTGCTGTTTTTCTCAGCCAGTCGATGGCTCTGAGGCCAAGATTTGCGATGGTTGCCTTGGATTTCTTGAATCCAAGCTTTTCAACCTTGAAATTCTGGTTGTAGAAGCAGTAGCAGATAAAGTCGATAAGATCCGGAACAACCGGTTCTGCCCCCTCTGTCTCTAGAAGATCTGCCAGGTGGTTGTTGGCAGCAGGCAGGAACTTGACAAGGATCTCACCTACGATACCAACGCGAGGCTTTTTCTCATCGGAGATCGGGATCGTATCAAAATCATGGACCATCTCACGGCACATTTTTTTGAAGGTACCATGGCTGACGCTGCTGCCTGTTACGAAGGCAATGACGCGCTGCTCCCAGATCTTGTGCTTGCGGTTTACGATACCCTTTTCCAGCTCGTAAGGACGCATGCGATATACGCATTTCATCAGGATATCACCGAATACGGCACCGTAAACGATACGCCTGATCAGCGGCAGTGTCAGCTTAAAGCCAGGGTTGCTCTCCAGTCCGCTTAAGTTGAGGGAGATAACCGGAATCTGTTCCATGCCGGCTTTTTTCAGAGCACGGCGGATGAATGCGATATAGTTGGAGGCACGGCAGCCGCCGCCTGTCTGAGACATGATGACTGCAGTTTTGTTCAGGTCATATTTGCCGGAAAGAAGAGCATCCATGATCTGTCCCACAACCATCAGGGACGGATAGCAGGCATCGTTGTTTACATATTTAAGACCCACATCAACAGCATGCTTGTTGTCGTTGGGGAGGACTTCCAGGTTATAGCCGGATGCTTTAAAAGCAGCCTCAAAGATTCCGAAGTGGAATGGAGACATCTGCGGGCAGAGAATGGTGTACTCCTTACGCATCTGCTTGGTAAAGGATATCTTCTCGATGGAAGCCGGATTGATGTTCCTTTTTTTATTCTGTGCCTGTTTTGCACGGATAGCAGCGATCAGGGAACGGATACGGATCCTTGCCGCACCCAGGTTGTTGACCTCATCGATCTTCAGGCAGGTGTAGATCTTGTCACTTCCATCCAGGATCTCATAAACCTCATCGGTGGTAACGGCATCAAGTCCGCATCCAAAGGAATTCAGCTGGATCAGATCCAGATCCTCTCTTGTTTTTACAAAATTTGCGGCAGAGTAGAGACGGGAGTGATACATCCACTGGTCGTTGACACGGATGGGACGTTCCAGATGTCCAAGGTGTGCAACGGAGTCTTCGGTAAATACGGCGATTCCGTAGCTGTTGATCATATCCGGGATACCGTGGTGGATTTCCGGATCAATATGGTATGGACGGCCTGCAAGAACGATTCCGCGGCGGCCGGTTTCTTTCAGGTACTGTAGGGTTTCCTCCCCCTTTTTCTGGATATCCGTATGTACGGCTGCAAGTTCTTCCCAGGCCTTATGGGCAGCAGCTTTGACCTCGGCAGCAGGAATATCCTGGAATTCTTCCACAAGGCGGTTTGTCAGGATATCCTCGGAAGTAAATGCTAGGAACGGGTTGCGGAAGGTGATGGATGGATCACTGAGCTCGTCCACATTGTTCTTGATATTTTCCGCATAGGAAGTAACGATCGGACAGTTATAATGGTTGACCGCATCCGGGAACTCGTTGCGTTCGTAAGGGATGCATGGGTAGAAGATAAATTTCACACCGTTACGGATCAGCCATGTGACATGTCCGTGAGCAAGCTTGGCCGGGTAGCATTCGGATTCACTTGGGATGGATTCGATACCCAGCTCGTAGATCTTACGTGTGGAAGTAGGAGAAAGCACCACCTGGTATTTCAGCTCTGTAAAGAAGGTATACCAGAAGGGGTAATTTTCAAACATGTTCAGAACACGTGGGATACCAACCTGTCCACGGGTAGCCTTATCTGCGGAAAGAGGTTCATAGGAAAAAATCCTTTTATATTTGTAATCGAAAAGGTTCGGGATATGATCCTTGTTCTTTTCCTTTCCAAGTCCGCGCTCACAGCGGTTTCCACTGATGTATTTACGGCCGCCGGAGAATTTGTTGATGGTCAGACGACAGTTGTTGGTACATCCGCGGCAGTTTGCCATGGAGGTGGTGTACTGGAGGCTGTTGATCTGATCGATGGAAAGCATGGAGGTTTTTTCACCCTCCTGATAGCGCTCCCTTGCGATCAGAGCAGCGCCGAAGGCACCCATGATCCCGGCGATATCCGGGCGGATGGCCTGGCAGTTGGCAATCTTCTCAAAGCTGCGGAGAACTGCGTCATTATAGAAGGTACCACCCTGTACAACGATATGCTTGCCAAGCTCGGAAGCATCGGAAACCTTGATAACCTTGTAGAGGGCGTTTTTGATAACGGAGTAGGCAAGACCAGCGGAGATATCGGAAACCTCAGCGCCTTCCTTCTGGGCCTGCTTAACTTTGGAATTCATAAATACAGTACAGCGTGTTCCAAGATCAATGGGATGTTTTGCAAAAAGAGCTGCTTTTGCAAAGTCCTGTACTGTGTAGTTCAGAGATTTTGCAAAGGTTTCGATAAAGGAACCGCAGCCTGAGGAACATGCCTCGTTGAGCTGTACACTGTCAACAGTCTGGTTACGGATCTTGATACATTTCATATCCTGACCGCCGATATCCAGGATGCAGTCTACTTCAGGATCAAAGAAAGCAGCTGCGTAATAATGGGAAACGGTTTCGACTTCACCTTCGTCAAGAAGAAGTGCCGCTTTGATCAGGGCTTCGCCGTAACCGGTGGAGCAGGAAAAAGCAATTTCTGCATCTTCCGGAAGAAGGCTGTAAATCTCCTTGATGGAGTTGATGGTGGTTTTCAGCGGGTTTCCGTTGTTACTGCTGTAGAAAGAATAAAGAAGAGTTCCGTCTTCGCTTACCAGCGCGGTTTTTGTTGTGGTAGAGCCGGCGTCGATCCCCAGGAAGCATTTTCCCTTATAGGTGGAAAGATCTCCGGTTTTTACCCTGTAGGCACTCTGACGGTCATGGAAAGCCTGGTAGTCGTCCTCTGTGGCAAAAAGCGGCTCCATACGTTCTACCTCAAAATCCAGCTTGATGGTGGTCCGCATGCGTTCCTTCAGTTCGGTCAGGGAAACGGTAACATCCTGCTTTGCATTCAGGGCGGAGCCGATGGCTGCGAACAGATGAGAGTTGTCTGGTGCGATAATATGTTCATCATCCAGCTTCAGGGTTCGGATAAAAGCAGTCTTCAGCTCAGAAAGGAAGTGAAGAGGCCCGCCAAGGAAGGCAACGTGTCCGCGGATCGGTTTACCGCAGGCAAGACCGGAAATGGTCTGGTTGACAACTGCCTGGAAAATGGAGGCAGAAAGGTCTTCCTTAGTTGCTCCGTCGTTGATCAGTGGCTGGATATCTGTTTTTGCGAAAACACCGCAGCGTGCCGCAATGGGATAAAGTGCCTTGTAATGTTTGGCGTATTCATTAAGACCTGGTGCATCGGTCTGGAGCAGAGATGCCATCTGGTCAATGAAGGAACCGGTACCGCCGGCACAGATGCCATTCATACGCTGCTCTACATTTCCGTTTTCGAAATAGATGATTTTGGCATCCTCGCCTCCAAGCTCGATAGCAACATCTGTCTTTGGTGCCAGCTTCTGCAGGGAAGTGGATACGGCGATAACCTCCTGTACAAAAGGTACTTCCAGATGATTGGCAAGTGTCAGTCCGCCGGAACCTGTAATGACCGGACAGAGTGTCAGTTCACCAAGCTGATCCTCAGCTTTCTGAAGAAGATCTGCAAGGGTTTCCTGGATATTTGCAAAATGTCTCTCATAGTCGGAGAAGACAAGCGTATCGTTTTCGTCTAAGATCGCAATCTTAACAGTGGTGGAACCAATGTCAATTCCAAGTGTGTGTTTCTTCATAAAAAATTGATTTCCTCCTCGTTGTATCTATACAGGGATTGCCCGACTCTGACATTTCTGTCAGATGGGAGTTGTTTCTTCTTATTATAAAGGATTTTTAAGCGAATATTCTATATTATACGATATCGTTTAAAAAATGGCAATGTAAAAGTTTAACAATCAGTAGCCGTAAAGAAAAAAATGTGTTATGATATTGACTAAAAGTTTTGAAAGATATTTGCATCGGCAGCTGGTTATGGCTGTATCTGCGACGCAGATGCCGGGCAGAGACAACTTTAAAATATTTTTAGAAGGGAAATGAAATGGCAGAATATAAACTGATCACAACAGAAGGAAGAGCGAAAAGGGGCGAGTTTAAGACGGTCCACGGAACGATCCAGACTCCTGTTTTTATGAATGTAGGAACAATTGCGGCAATTAAAGGTGCAGTTTCCACTGTGGATCTTCATGAGATCGGTACACAGGTAGAGCTGTCCAATACCTATCATCTTCATGTGCGCCCTGGCGACAAGGTGGTAAAGCAGCTGGGAGGTCTTCATGAATTTATGAACTGGGACAGACCGATCCTTACCGATTCCGGCGGATTTCAGGTGTTTTCGCTGGCGAAGCTTCGTAAGATCAAGGAAGAGGGCGTGTATTTTAACTCTCATATCGATGGTCATAAGATTTTTATGGGACCGGAGCAGAGCATGCAGATCCAGTCAAATCTGGCCTCTACCATTGCAATGGCCTTTGATGAGTGCCCAAGCAGTGTGGCAGACAGGGATTATGTACAGAAATCGGTAGCGCGTACAACACGCTGGCTTAAAAGATGCAAGGATGAGATGGCTCGTCTGAACAGTCTGCCGGATACCATTAACAAGAACCAGCTTCTTTTTGGCATTAACCAGGGGGCTGTTTATGAAGATATCCGTATTGAGCATGCCCAGGCTATCGCGGAGATGGATCTGGACGGCTATGCAGTGGGCGGCCTTGCAGTTGGTGAAAGTCATGAGGAGATGTACCGGATCCTGGATGAGGTGGTTCCGCATTTGCCGCAGAACAAGCCGACGTATCTTATGGGGGTTGGTACCCCGGCCAATATCCTGGAGGGGGTTGAGCGTGGTATTGACTTTTTTGACTGTGTATATCCCAGCCGTAACGGCCGTCATGGTCACGTGTATACCAACCATGGCAAGATGAATCTTTTTAATGCAAAGTATGAGCTGGATTCCAAACCAATCGATGAGGAGTGCCAGTGCCCGGCCTGCCGTCATTACAGCAGAGCGTATATCCGTCATCTTCTGAAGGCGAAGGAGATGCTTGGCATGAGGCTTTGTGTTCTGCATAATCTGTATTTCTATAATCATATGATGGAAGAGATCAGGGATGCGCTGGATGCAGGGAATTTTGCGGCTTATAAGAAGATGCGTCTGGAAGGCTTTGAGGAAGGCAGGATCAACGGGAACCGGTAAGTTTTATTTATAAAATTTGTGTAAATTACTTTGATTTTATAAGAAAACTCTTGAAGGTTTTTTGGTTTTTGTGTATGATAGTACGAAGTGACACTTTTAGAGGTCAGTAACGGCGGGGGTACCGCAGATTATTTGTTTTTAGCAGGAGGAATTTGAAATGATCGCATCATCTACAGCGGCAGCTGGCGGACTTAGCGCGGGTCTTGGTATTGTCTGGATCGTAGTTCTGTTTGGAATTATGTATTTTATGATGATCCGTCCGCAGAAGAAGGAGCAGAAGAGAACTCAGACTATGTTGAACAGCATGGAGGTTGGTGACAGTGTTGTTACTACCAGTGGTTTTTATGGTGTTGTTATTGATATGACTGAGGAAGATGTTATTGTTGAGTTTGGTAATAATAAGAATTGCCGTATTCCTATGAGGAAGCAGGCGATTGCTGAGGTTGAGAAGGCTGATCAGGCTTCTGCTTGATGCTTTTTTCGCAATAACTTGAATATGAGAGAGGCACTGCGTTTTTTGTGACGTGGTGTCTTTTTTTGTATTTGTATGTGGACGAACGGACGAACGAACGGATGGAGGGACGCCGGGGAAGGGGATGCTGGCTGGTCTGCGGCTTCGTCGGGGGCTGGCTTCTAGGACGCCGGAAATCTGCTAAAAGCGTTTTTAAAAAGTCCGAACTCGCGGCCTGCTGCCGCTCAGACAGCGGACTTTTGAAAAACAACGCAGATTTCCGCCAGCCAAGAATCAGCTCCCCTCCTGCAGAGTCCGGCGACAGGCAGCACACGCCTCACGGGCTGGTTTTTCAAGGCGGCAGGGGAGGTGGTTACTCCACCGGCAGATCTCTGTGTTCTACGCTGGTGGAGAATACGATCTGTGTTTTGGTGCGGCCGAACTGCTGGAGTTCGTTGATGAAGTGGTCCAGTTCCATGGTGGAGCGGAAGGCTACTTCGATGAGCATGGAGTAATCGCCGGTGACGCAGTTGCATTCGATGACATTCGGGATGGACTGGATGAAGGGATAGAAGTCTTTTTTTTGGTTGGGTTCTACTTCCAGGTTGATGAATGCTTTTATATGATAACCGAGAAATACTGGGTTGATCTGGGCGTGGTAGCCTGTGATCAGCCCGTTTTTTTCGAGGTGTTCGATCCTGGCGGAGACAGCGGGGGATGAGAGGAAGACTTCCTTTGCGATTTCCTTTACCGGAGTGCGGGCGTTCTTCTGAAGCATTTCGATGATCTTTCGGTCGATGTTGTCGAGTTTGTGTTCCATGTAGAATGTATCCTTTCGATGAAAAATGTTATTTGTAACTGGTACAGAGCTGCGTAGGGAAGTGGATTGAAAATATGTTTTTCTGTATTGATTATACTGCGTGTGTTATCACAACACAAGAAACGACTTAATAAAAATAAGAAAAATAAAAGAAATTCTTAAAAAGATTAATGTAAACTATTGAAAAACACGGATAATCGTGGTTTTCCATTAAAAGTATTTACAAGCTACAAAGAAAGTGTTAGTTTCTTAGGCATCAGAAAAACAGCTGCTGATAAAAATGAAAATAACAGAATGATTTGTAAACAGTGAATATCCGTCGGACTGAAAAAATGAGATCAGAGGGCGGAGCAAATCAGATGTGCACAGGATCAGAAGAAAGAAGAGGGATGATAAAATGACAACAGAAACAAGACTGGAAGCAGATTCGATCGGAACTATGGAAGTGCCTGCAGAGGCTTATTACGGAGTTCAGGCTTTAAGGGCAAAACAGAATTTTCCTATTACAGGTACAAAGCTTCATCCGGTATTTATCAGGAACCTGGCACAGATTAAAAAAGCAGCAGCTATCACTAATAATAATGCAGGGCTTCTTCCGGAGGATAAGGCAGACGCCATTGTCAGAGCCTGTGATGAAGTGATCGCAGGAAAATTGGCTGAGGAATTTATCGTAGATGCCATTCAGGGTGGTGCCGGAACCAGCGCAAATATGAATATGAATGAGGTGATCGCAAACAGAGCCGGTGAGATCCTCGGATGTCCGAAGGGAAGCTATAAAATGGTCCATCCAAATGATCACGTAAACATGGCACAGTCCACCAATGATGTGATCCCGACGGCCGGTAAGCTTACCGTTCTGGATCTTCTTGCACCTCTGGAAAAAGCACTGGTAAGACTTGAGAAGGAGCTTGCAAAAAAGGCAGAGGAGTTCGATGATGTGATCACCATGGGACGTACACAGCTTCAGGATGCAGTTCCGATCCGCCTTGGTCAGGTGTTCCACGGTTATGCGTCCATGGTTTCCAGAGACAGGAAACGTATCGAAAAGGCTCACAGGGAAATGTACACCGTAAACCTTGGAGGAACTGCAGTGGGAACTGCTATCAACGTTTCCGATTCTTATTTTTATAAGATCGTGCCAAATCTGGAAAAGCTTACAGGTTATCCGCTGAAACAGGCCGAGGACCTTTTTGACGCAACAGAAAATCTGGACGGTTTTGTTGCCGTATCCGGTGTAGTAAAAACCTGTGCGGTGGATCTTTCCAAGATGTGCAACGATCTTCGACTGATGTCTTCCGGCCCGAAAACCGGATTTGGGGAGATCAATCTTCCAGCAAAGCAGAATGGGTCTTCCATCATGCCAGGTAAGGTAAATCCGGTCATTCCGGAGGTAGTAAGCCAGGTTGCTTTCCACATCGTAGGACATGATACCACCATTACCATGGCGGCAGAAGCCGGACAGCTGGAGCTGAATGCTTTTGAGCCGGTTGTATTTTGTAATCTTTTTGAATCCATTACGACTCTGGAAAAAGCAGTGGATACATTGATCGTAAACTGCATCACAGGAATCACCGCAAACCGCAAACACTGCAAAGACCTGATGGAAAGCAGTGCAGGAATCGCAACAGCACTTTGCCCGCATATTGGCTACAAGGCGTCTGCAACCATCGCAAAAACTGCAGTAAAAACCGGCAAGTCTGTCCGGGAACTTGTTCTGGAACAAGGGATCATGACTGAGAAAGAGCTGGAAGAGGTTCTTGATCCGTATCTGATGACAGAAGTCGGAGAAGAGCGGAAAGAGGATGAAGCAAGAAGAAAAGCCTGCTGAGAAAGCTATCTGTACCAACGTATGACGGGAACGTCTGATGCAGCAATTCATTTCAGAGCAGCTGAACCTGATGCGGGATTTTATGGAAATGCTATAGGCAGATCAGGAATGAGATATCAATGAGTACTATAAGGAGACTTGTCACAGTGCAGGTCTCCTTTTATAATGGAAGAAACGTGATAAGAAAAGAAGGGAAA